>Ga0183100_1000038_pt1 | contig 228007 bp, 235 predicted proteins | sample Biomet2_FD_127789 | JGI IMG/M metagenome (GOLD analysis project Ga0183100, IMG submission 127789) | Microbial communities from bioreactor (seeded with anoxic lake sediment) at LBNL, California, USA - Biofuel metagenome 2 | ecosystem: Engineered > Bioreactor > Anaerobic > Unclassified ...
TGTAAATGTACTAATGGAGGTTGCAAATGAGAGAGTTAAAAATATTAGCCGTTGTAATCTTCTTTACAGCCGTTGTGTATTGGGGCGTAGAACCTTTTGCTCATTCCCAAATGCACCCTCATGTTGCACCTGCTGATTTTGCCTTTAAAGATCTCGGTGCCTCTGAGAAAAAAGGTGATGCCACGAAAGGTGCAGAAACTTTCTTAAGTGCCGGATGTACAGGATGTCATGGTATTAGTGCTTTAGGAATGCCTGCTCCTATGGATAATGCAAGTGCTTCTGCAACGTTTGGTGTTGTACCACCTGATCTTAGCAGTGCCGGTGCACTTTATGATAAAAACTTCCTTGCGGCACTTATTAAAAATCCAACCAAAGCACTTAAAGTTGAGCATAAATTTAACGAATCTCGTCCACATCCAATGATCCAATTCTTTGGTTTAGGTGGAGACTTAGATCAAGAAGTCGCGGATATTGTTGCGTATCTTCAAAGTATCGCGCCTGTCGCTCCAATGGATGATAAAAAAGTCTTCACAGATGCATGCCAAAGATGCCATGACATGAAGTATGACAAGATTTTTAGCACAACCGATAAAGATGCATTAAAAGCGTATATGGGAACCATTCCTCCTGATCTTTCGATGATGATTCGCTCTAAAGGTGCTGAGTATCTTACAACTTTCATTAACGATCCACAAAAACAACTGGCAGGTACATCAATGCCTCGTGTTGGATTAAGTGAAAAAGCACAAAACCAAGTGATCGCTTATATGGGGAAAGTGGGTGATAGTAAAAAAGCCGAAAGAGACGATCTTGGGTATAAACTCATTGGTTATATGGCGCTCTTTACCTTACTCGCTTATCTTTGGAAAGTCAAAATATGGAGAGAGGTTCACTAGAACTTTTTATTACATGTAACGCCACCTTCCCGGGTATCTATGAAGGTGGTGTTTTAAAAGGAGGACATTAATGAAACGATTTCAAATTACAATGATATTAGCTTCCCTATCCCTTGTCTATTCTCTCAATGCAGCCGAAGAAATTGAAAAAATGAATGCAGTCGTTATGCTTAATATGGAAAATGGCCTTGCAAATATTCAAAAAGGTTTTTTGTACAATAATATGAAACTCGTTCAAGATGGAATTGACCAAGTTGAGAAAGAAAATAGTACCTATGATAATCGCAATGCCATCAAAGCTTTTTTGCCAGAAGGGAAAAAACAGATGGAAAATCTAGCATTTATTAGTTCAAAACGAATCGAGAATGCAGCGAAAGAGATGAAGTATTATTTGTCCGTCCAACAGCCTAGAAAAGCATTTAGTGCTTTTTCAGATATTGTAAATGCCTGTACAGATTGTCATACACTTGTTCGTGGTTGGTAGTTTTAACGGGCAGGAATAAAAAGTCACTTCTTTAAACGCTAAGAGATTTTCTCTTAGCGCTCTTCATACGCTCCAATAGAAATAATACGTTCATAACGCTTTGCCATACGCTCTTCATTACTGAGTTTATCAAGTTCTTCCAATGATTTCAGGAAATAATCTTCAAGTGCTTTTGCTGCACTCTCTTTGTCACGGTGTGCTCCAATCAAAGGTTCATCAATAATAGCATCAATAAGGTTTAATTGCTGTAAATCTTCAGCAGTAATTTTCATTGCTTTGGTAGCACTTTCTTGTTTAGCTGGGTCATTCCATAAAATAGCAGCACACCCTTCAGGTGAAATAACAGAAAAAACAGAATAGCGCATCATGGCTACTCGATCACTCACACCAATAGCAAGAGCCCCCCCGCTACCACCTTCACCAATCACAACAGAGACACTTTTAGTATTGAGCTTACTTAACTCAAAAAGGTTTTTAGCAATCGCCTCACTTTGACCTCTCTCTTCAGCAGCAATTCCAGGATAAGCACCTGGAGTGTCAATCAAAAAGAGGATAGGAAGATTGAATTTTTCTGCCATTTTAGCAATTCTGAGTGCTTTACGATACCCTTCAGGATGAGGCATACCAAAATTACGTTTGATTTTATTTTTCGTTCCACGTCCCTTTTGTTCACCCACAACAATGACTTTACGAGTACCTATATAGCCTATATAAGAGACGATGGCAGCATCATCTGCAAAATTGCGATCACCATGAATTTCATAGCTATCATGCAAAATAGAGCGAATATAATCTAACGCATAAGGACGATCAGGATGACGAGCAAGTTGAAGCTTTTGATATTCACTTAAAGATTTATAGGTTTTAGAAATCTCTTTTGAAAGTGTCTTTTCTAAAATCTCAACAGCATGGCTATCACCTTTGATTTTGGCATTGGAAATATCCTCATCAATTTGCTTGATACCATTCTCAAAATCCAAATAAGTCGCCACTAGAATTCCTTATACACGCTTGAAAATGACAGAGCCATTCGTTCCGCCAAAACCAAATGAGTTACTCATCGTATATTCCGCTCTACATTTACGTGCAACATTGGGGATATAATCCAAATCACAATCAGGATCTGGGTTTTCATAATTAATCGTTGGAGGTAAAATTTCATCACGCATAGCCATTAAACAGACAACCGCTTCAATGGCACCCGCAGCACCTAAGCAGTGCCCAATTTGACCCTTGATAGAGCTAATTTGTGGGATGACAGTTGTACCAAAAAGTTCTTTGATCGCTGCTGTTTCATTTTTATCATTGGCTGGTGTACTGGTTCCGTGAGCATTGATATAATCAATCTTGGGACGACCCGCCATCTCATAGGCTGCTTTCATCGCACGAAGTGGACCGTCTAAACTTGGAGAGGTAATATGGCTTGCATCACCACTCTCACCAAATCCAACGACTTCACCGTAAATGTGTGCACCACGTGCTATTGCATCTTCGTAAAATTCAAGGACAAGTGAACCTGCCCCTTCACCCATAATAAATCCATCTCGTTCTTTATCAAAGGGGCGAGAAGCATGTTTAGGGTCATCATTACGCGTAGAGAGTGCTTTCATGGCAGCAAAACCACCAATACCTGAAGCACAAATAGCTGCTTCTGCACCAACAACGAGCATCTTTTTAGCGCCACCCGTCATCATCGTTTTGGTTGCATCACTAATTGCGTGTGTACCCGCAGCGCATGCTGTTACAGAAGAAAGATTGGGGCCTTTGAGTCCATATTCAATTGAAACCATGCCACCAAGCATATTAATGAGAGCAGAGGGGATGAAGAAAGGAGAAATTTTACGAGGGCCTACTGTATTAACAATCACGGAGTTTTTCTCAATGACTACTAAACCGCCGATACCTGAAGCGGAGCTAACACCAAAACTCTCTGACTCATAGTCCTCAAATTTTGCATCATTCATCGCTTCTTTAGCAGCCGCAAGTCCCAGTTGAATAAAACGATCTGCTTTTTTGACCTCTTTAGGGTTCATAATGGTATTTGGATCAAAATTAGTAATTTCGCCAGCAATGGTAACAGAATGTTCGGTTGTGTCAAACGAACTAATGCTTTTAATGCCACATTGACCTTCAACGATAGCTTTAAAAGAACTCTCTTTATCCAAACCTAATGAATTAATCATTCCTATACCAGTAACAACGACTCTTTTCAAATTTTTATCCTCTTTAGTGATCTTTTGTGGGGAAGGAAGAACCCGCACAAGCGGGTTGTATGTGTTATAAAATTATTTATGTGCTTCAATGTAAGACATAGCATCTTTTACAGTGACGATTTTCTCAGCGTCAGTGTCAGGAATTTCAATGTCGAATTTCTCTTCGAGTGCCATAACGAGTTCTACAACATCCAAAGAATCTGCGCCCAAATCTTCTACGAATTTTGAATCTTCTTTTACCTCGTCAGGATTTACATTTAATTGTTCAACAACCACCGCTTTTACATCATCAAATAGTGCCATTTACTAGCTCCTTTAAAAAATTTCCACTATTTTATCAAAAAAACCTTTAATTTGAATTTTTACATGTAAACTTCCGTTTACATGTACATACCGCCATTCACTTTCAAGACTTCACCTGTAATGTAGCTTGCGCTATCGCTGAGTAAAAATGCAACCGCTTCTGCGATGTCTTTGGGACTTCCGAAACGTTTGAGTGGGATTTTAGACGTATAGCTCTCTTTGATTTCATCACTGAGTTTATCCGTCATCTCTGTGGCAATAAAACCAGGAGTGACCGCATTAAAACGTACATCTCTAGCACTGCCCTCTTGTGCAAAGCTTTTCGTCATCGCAATCAAACCACCTTTGCTTGCACTGTAATTCACTTGCCCTGCATTGCCTGTTTCACCAACAATCGAAGCAATGTTGACCACACAGCCAAAACGTTTTTTACTCATCGCCTTAAGTGCTTCACGACAACCAATAAATGCGGATGTCAGGTTAATATCGATCACAGAAGTAAAGTCCTCTTTTTTCATACGAATCGCAAGTTTGTCGTTGGTAATACCTGCATTATTGACCAAATAAGAGAGTTCACCATCGCTATCTACAATCGTTTTAATACCTTCAATAAAAGCCTCTTCATCGGCTACATCAAAACCAATCACAGCTGCAATTCCACCGTTGGCTTCAATCTCTGCTTTGATGGTATCGGCTGACTCAGGGCGCGAACGGTAATTAATCCACACTTTAAGACCATAGCCTGCGAGTGTCACTGCAATTTCTTTACCAATACCGCTTGCTGCGCCTGTTACTAAAACATTTTTTCCACTAAATTTCATTCTTTTCCTTTTACATGTAATTCATTATTGGCCCCAAATGGGTACTAAAACACAACTAACGGCTGATCCATTTCTGATGGAATTTCTAAACCCATCAGTTTTAAGATAGTTGGCGCAATATTATTGAGTCCACCTTTTTGCACCTGGTGAACCCGTTCATCCATTACAAAACCATACACTTCAAAGGTTGTATGGTTCGTCAGTTTAGCACCTTTTGTGTCAAACATCTGCTCACAGTTTCCATGATCGCTCGTTAGCACAATGGCATAACCCAATGCTTTGGCCTTATCAAACAATCTGCCAAGCTGTATATCTACCGCTTCTACTGCTTGAATGGCAGCCTCTAAACTTCCTGTATGTCCTACCATATCCCCATTAGCAAAATTGACAACGATAAAATCATACTGCTCATCCATCGCTTTTAAAACAACATCGCCAACTTCAGGAGCACTCATTTGAGGTTGAAGGTCATAGGTTTTTACCTTTGGACTTGGTACAAGCAGTCTGGTCTCACCCACTTTTGGCTCTTCAATGCCACCGTTAAAAAAGAAAGTAACGTGCGCATATTTTTCCGTCTCTGCCGTATGAAACTGTGTAAGTCCAGAGCGAGAGATGACGTCACACAGTGTATTTTGGGGTGCATCAGCTTGAAACATAATGGGAAATGGATAACTGCTGTCATACTCGGTCATCGTAATACATTCAACACCGTTGAGCGTGCGTGAAAATTCTCCAAACTCTTTAAATCCAATGGCGCGAGAGAGCTCACGCATACGATCATTCCTAAAGTTAGCAAAGATGACACCATCATCGGCATGCATGCCTGCATAAGGCTCAAATGCCATCGGTTCTACAAATTCGTCGGTAACGCCTTTATCGTACATACTTTGCAAATACTCTTTTACATGTAAAGCTTCTTTTGGCTTTGCGTCGACCATAACGCGATACCCTTCTTTCACACGCTCCCACCTATTGTCACGATCCATACTAAAAAAACGTCCCGAGATAGAAGCGATGCTAATATTTTCATTGCAAATGCTTAAAAGTTGTTCTAAAAAAGTCATGCCAGAAGTTGGGGAGACATCACGGCCATCAGTAATGACATGCAAATAAACTTTTTTTCCTTGTGCTTCCACAATCTTCGCAAGATCAATGATATGCTCAATATGCGAATGCACCCCACCATCGCTCACAAGCCCTATAATATGGATCGCACCCTTTACATGTAAAAGCTGCGTTAAAGCTGGATTGGTGGCAAGTGAGCCATCTTTAGCGGCCAGAGAGATTTTGACCAAGTTTTGATACAAAATACGCCCGCTTCCAATACACATGTGCCCTACTTCACTATTTCCCATTTGTCCCTCAGGAAGGCCAACACTCAAACCTGAAGTTGCTATAAGAGTGTAAGGAACCTCGCTAAAAAGCTTATCGTAAGTTGGTTTATGTGCCTGTGCAAAGGCGTTTGCAGTTTGACTGACATTGTGTCCAATGCCATCGGTAATAATAAGTAATGTTTTCGTAACGTTTGGTTTCAAAATCACACCTTTTGTTATAAGCTTATAAGCAATATCTTACTAAAATGTTGCTTTTATAAAAATTTATCTCTAGAAGCTGGAAATAACATTCATGCTATATGCTCTTTACAAACTTACCTCAATTAACCTGTTCCAATATATTACTGTTCGTGCAGGTATTGCCTTCTTTTTAGCCTTTATTTTGACGATTTACCTCATGCCAAAATTCATCAAATGGGCAAAATCACGTAACGCAAACCAACCTATCTATTCACTCGCCCCAGAATCTCACCAAAAAAAGTCTAAAACACCTACTATGGGAGGCATCGTCTTTTTGTGTGCCGCAACCCTTTCTGTGTTAATATGCGCACGTATGAACAATCTTTTTGTGCTTTTAGGACTGGCGTGTATTGTGCTTTTTGGACTCATTGGGATGAAAGATGATCTTGCTAAAATTTTGGGCAAAAGTAACACAGCAGGTCTCACGCCGCGTGGAAAACTTGGCTTGCAAATCTTAGCCTCTTCTATTATTGCTTTGCTGTTATACATTATTGTCGATCTTGATACGACCTTTTTTGTTCCTTTTTACAAGTTCCCACTGTTTGATATGCACCTTTTAGCACTTGCCTTTTGGGTCTTGGTAATGGTTTCAGCCAGTAATGCCGTCAACCTCACCGATGGTCTTGATGGTCTTGCAACCGTTCCTGCCATTCTTTCGATTCTTTCACTTGCTGTGTTTGTTTATGTCGGTGGTAACGCCTTTTTAAGCAGCTACTTGCTCCTTCCAAAAGTCGGCGGCAGTGGTGAAGTGGTTATCGTAGCAACGGCTGTTATGGGTTCACTTGTGGGCTTTTTATGGTTCAACTGTTATCCAGCACAAATCTTTATGGGCGACAGTGGAAGCCTCAGCATTGGCGCATTTATCGGCTATATGGCGATTATTTCTAAAAATGAAATTTTATTGCTCTTTATTGGTTTTGTTTTTGTACTCGAAACAGCTTCGGTTATTTTACAGGTAGGAAGTTTTAAAACACGCAAAAAACGTATCTTCCTTATGGCGCCAATCCATCACCACTTTGAGGTGAAAGGTTGGCCAGAAAACAAGATTATCGTGAGATTTTGGATTATCGCTCTCATGTCAAATCTTTTAGCACTTACGGCATTGAAAATCAGATGATAACACTATTCGGACACGGAAAAACAACCAAAGCGATTGCAAAACGCTTTGCGGGGCAATGTCAAATTTTTGACGACAACTTTACATGTAAAACGACAGACGCGTTTGGTAACCTCCTGTTACCTCCCTCAGACTTCGATCCAAACACCAGTAGCGTAGAGATCCCAAGCCCTGGATTTCCAGCGCATCATCCTTTGGTACAAAAAGCCCTTCACGTGACCAGTGAATACGACTTTTTTAAAGAGTCGATGCCATTTTCCATCTGGATCAGCGGAACAAACGGTAAAACCACCACAACGCAAATGTGCGAGTTTCTCCTTCAACAACAAGGAGCACAAGCGGGTGGAAATATCGGAACACCTTTGGCAGAGCTCAGTGAACAAGCAGCAATTTGGGTCTTGGAGACCAGTTCATTTACCTTTCACTACACCAAAGTCACAGCTCCTGATATCTATCTGCTCCTTCCCATCAAGCCCGATCACATCACATGGCATGGCAGTATGCAAGCGTACATTGAAGCAAAACTTTCACCCCTTGCGCGAATGCGTGAAGGTAGTGTGGCGATTCTTCCTAAAGCGTATGCCAATGTTCAAACACTCGCTCATGTGATCACGTATGAGACAGAAGAAGATTTGGCGGAGCAGATGGGTATAGACCTTGCAAAAATCAGCTTTAAAACACCGTTTTTACTGGATGCTGTTCTTGCAACATGCGCGCAAAAAATTCTTTTAGACAGTGTTGATTATGACCTGCTTAATACCTTTAAAATTGATCATTATAAAATTGAAGAGTTTCATGACAAACAAGGACGTCTTTGGGTTGATGACTCCAAAGGAACGAATGTTGATGCCACAATAGAAGCGCTCAAACGCTATAAAAACGACGAAATCCTCATTGTCCTAGGCGGAGATGATAAAGGCGTTGACTTGCAAGATTTGTTTGATTTTATGAAGCCTTTACATGTAACCATTTTTGCTATCGGTTCCAACACCGAAAGACTTGCTTCTTTCGCACAAAAAGAAGGCATAAAACTTCACAAATGCTTTGATCTAGAAGAGGCAATGAAACAGATTCATGCGGTTCACACGACCAAAACAGTAGCCCTACTCTCCCCTGCGGCTGCTAGTTTAGATCAGTTCAAATCGTACGCGCACAGAGGTGATCGCTTTAAAGAGTTGGCTTTAGCCTAGAGCTAAGCTACTCTTAAAGTTTTTAAGCTATAATTTCAACTCTTCAAAGCGTGGCTGGATAGCTCAGTCGGTAGAGCAGGAGACTGAAAATCTCCGTGTCGGCGGTTCGATTCCGTCTCCAGCCACCACTCCACTAAAATCAATCAATCTTAAACACTCTCAAAACAACGATAAAATCGAAACTTTAAAGCTAATTCTAATACTAATCAACTTAAAACACTCTCAATGTATCTCATACCTTTTGGTACATTCTATGGTACTATGTACCAAAGTATCAAAATAGCACCTCAAAAATGTACCAAATAATCCTTAAAAAATTACTGCCCATTTAGGCGTTCACTTATCTACGCTAAGTACCTATGTATCGTGCTTTTACCGTTCATTTTTATGGTCATTTTTACTGCTATTTTCTGTTGTACTTTTTTGCTGTTGAATTTTTGTTCCTTTTAGTGTTGCATTATGCTCATCAAGTACCATTATATCGCTGTTATAGTGTTTCTTTTTGTGTTCCCAAAGTGTTGCATTTTGATGTGGATTTTTTCATTGCAATTATTTTATGATTAGGGTTGTATTTTGGCAAAAGTGTAACTTTAGCTATTGGTATTATGGTACCGCTCTTGAAAACTTCCAAAAGAATGAAGCCAAAGAAGCAAAGGACTAAAAGAGATTTGACGATACTATGAACGGTCTTTCTATGCAGTTGAAGCACCTTTGCAAGTTCGGTGATGTTTGGCTTTCCATTTGCTTTTACATGTAAAGATAAACACTCTTTGACTCGTTGTACATTTTGGGCGTGTTCTTCTTTCTTTTGAAGTCCTCTAAGTTTGCCACCATCTCTTAATCTCTCTTTCACTTCGTTGGGGCGCAATGGCTTTGATATGTTTCCCAAAACATACGTATAAGCCCCAAAAGACTTCTTTAGCGTTTCCCGATTACTAAGCTTATCTTTTAGTGCATCGTTCATTTTAAGAGCTGTGGCGTTCATTATTTCGATAGTGAAAAGCCCTTTTCTTTGTAATCTCATGCCGTACCATACTAAACGCCTATAAACTTCTTTTTTACTCTGTGGGTAATACACTTTTGGATAGTTGATAAATTCCGCTTGAAACACTTTTGAAAGTTCCTCTAAACTGTAAACCAAGCCCATGCTTTGCGTGTATTCGCTGATATAAACCTCATCGACAAATTGAAACGGTACAAAGATATGTTTTTGCCACGCTGTCTTAATGGTGCTTAACCAGTAAAATTGCTTTGAGGTTGTCACGCTTCTGTTCAGTTGATAGATAAGAATGAGATAGTTTGAGGCTATGCTTTGTAATTCGTTAATGTGTGATGGAGTTGGTAGTTGCCCCGATACTTTTTTATAGTCATTCTTTGCCATCTGCAAAGCTAAAAATGCGCTATTTAGTTTTATCGGGGCGTGAGGCATTAGGCTTCTTTTGCCTTTGGTAAGAACTTCGTTCTATGGTCAAACTGTGGATTTTTTTCGAGTAGCTTATTTCTTTGCCTACTAATAGTCGATAAAATGCTCATTAGCTGAGGCTCTAACTCTGATACGCTTGCATCATTGTAAAAGTCTTTTAGATACTCATACATGATTAAAGCATTGCCAAAATCACCGCCAAACTCTTTAGGCTCTTGAATTATCTTTTTTAGTGTCCACTCTTTCAGCTGTTTTTTTAAAAATCCGTCCATTGGTTACTCCTTAATTTTTTAGTATTTTGACGCACTGTTGTCCTTATTTTTTTATATTAAAAGCCCATTTTTTGAGTGAGCTTTATTGTCCTCAGTGAGGCAACTTTTTCTTTTTCGTGGTTATTGTTTTGTGATGAGGTTTTAGGTAAAATTGCAGTGCTTAGTTACAAATTGCCCGACCTCGTCAAAGGGGTTGGGTTTTATCTGCTATTCATTGATTGCCTCCTTGAGAGATTTACCACTAAAAAATGCTTCCAGCTCTGAACGTAAAAAAATTGTCACACCGCCAGTGACCTTTTGCGGGTGTAATAGTCCTAACTTGGCATATCTCCAAATTGAAGAAATGGAGATTGGATACTCGTTAACGACTTGAGCGGGTCTGAGGTATTCGTTTGGTGACATTGCGTTCACTCCTATGTTGTTTTAAATAATGTGAAATTGTAATATATCTTTGAAGTAAAATATAGACTTTAAGTATAAAAGTAGGTTAAAAGTAGAGTAGTATTAGTTTAAATAAAATGCCTTTTCTACGGCTTTAAATGAGATTTTTAGCTCTTTTGATATTTGAGTAAAAACTTCTTTTTTTGTTTTTGTATCATCGTAATATTTTTTAAATAATTGCTTTATCTTTGAATTAGGATTGTATCCTCTTTGCTTTTTTCTATTAATCTTTTTTAGATTACTTGTTCTTTTTGCTATCTTGTAATCTTTATTATTATTTTCTAATACTTTATCTTTGTAAGTATTTTGTAAGTCATTTAATATATCTTTTAAAGAAAAATCATGAATATACACACAATCCATTTTTTCTAAATAAGTTTTTGTATCTTGTAAAAAATTAATAATTTCTGAATAGGTGAATGTTATATAACGCTCACCTATAAAAATTTCATATTTATCCTCTCCTAAATATTGCATATTTCACCCTTCCATCATTGCCAAAACATACCCACTCCACCAGTTCAAAAGTAGGCGCATTTCTTGGGTGTAGTCTGCTTTATTGGTATAAGCTCTCTCTGTTTGTGTACCTATGGCATGGTCTAAAACTTTCTCTCTACTCTCATAACTGCAACGGTGCGCCATTTGATTGGTTTCTACTATGCTTCTAAATGTACCTCTAAAGCTATGAAGCCTTTGCCTACGTCCTCTTAGTTCATCGTTGAAGCCTAAACGCTCTAAAGCTCGGTTTGGGGTTTCTTGATTGAGGTGTGTGCCATTGTCGGTTACAAACACATACTCTTTGTTTGATGTGTACAAATACTGCTCTTTTAAAATGGCTATGGCTTCATCTGATAAAGGGAGTTTAAAATCGTCCACATTTTTATCTTTACTTTTCATTTCAGCTCTTGGAATAGTGAGGAACTGCTTTTCAAAGTCAATAAACGACCATTTAAGTGTCACAAGATTAGAAGCTCTTAGCGGTACATGTAACACAAATTTGAGAGCGTTTTTAGTGGAATAATGCCCATGATAACGATACAAAGTCGTTATAAGTTCTTTTAAAATCGTAGGCTCTACAATCTTGGGATAATTGACTTTTTTAACGGTTGGGAGGGTGCTTTTGCGGTGAATGTTTGCCACGATATTGTACTTACAATACTTCCTACTACATGCAAACTGCCAAAGGTCGTTTAAGTAAGTAAACAATCTGCGTGCTGTTTCGGGGGTTTGTATGGCTTTTACTTCAATGATGGTAATTCTATCTCATCAATAGAACGCTCACTAAATGCTTTTAAAACGGTGTTTTCAAAGAGTGCTTTTTTGCGTTTGTGTGTATTGTCCGACAATCTTCGCTCTTGGTCGTCTAACCATAGCTTTACAACATTGGCAAAGTTACTCTCTTTTTCTCTTTTGACTTCGGCTTTTACTTCTCGTTTGTCATCTATGGGGTCAATGCCTTGCTTGATGAGGTTTTGCCATTCGTCACGCTTGGCTCTTGCATTGGCTAAAGTGACACTTGGATACGTTCCAAAAGAGGTTTTGCGCCTTTTGTTTTGCGTGGGGCTTGTGTACCTAAATACCCATTGTTTAATTCCATCAGGTTTTACAAGAAGCTGTAACCCATTACCATCGCTTAATGTGTACTCTTTATCTTTTAGTTTTGCATTCTTAACTTCTTTTTCAGATAAAGGCTTTACAGACTTGGGCATACTCATTCCTTATTCAAGGCAAACTATGCTCCGATTTTAGCACTGAATGTATAAAAGATTTATTCATTGGTACATTTTTTGGTACATTGGCATTTTTAGAATAAGGCTTAAATGCCTAATTTTAGGGATTTATAGCGGTTTTGTCGGTAGAGTCTCCATAATCTGTTTTTTTAAAATCAATAACTTCGTTTAAGTCCACAATTTTTTACAGTACATGGTACAATTACACTAAGACTATCCTACAGCTATCAGAGCCACATGTTAAAAACGCTAAGCGTAAAGACAAAGATTACAAATTTTATTATGGTGATGGATTGTATATATCATTATCTGGAATAACCAAGGACAAAAGAAGCAATGGAGACTAGACTATAGCCTTATAGGTACATATATACCACCACTTATTAAAATTAATCTTAATTCATTTCAAAGATATCTAAAAATTAAAATATCAGATTTGTTCAATTCTTTTCTTAAACGATTTAAATACTCTCAATGTATTTCCATCTTTAGCTGTATCAGTAATAGTTCTTCCGCTCAAAAACTGTGACTCATTATTTTGAAATATCATGTACATGTTAAAAAACTCTGTAATAGGAGCTTATCAACCATAATCAGAAAAAAGAATTAAACACATTAAGGAACTTCGGATTAAAAATTAAGAGGCTAAAATAACTACAATATAGCAACAACCATAAAATATTTAAAATATCACACAGATTACTTAATCAACTATTATTAAAAGTTATAGCTATTAATAGCTCCCTTTCCTTCCTAGCACAACAAGCACTGTTTTGATAAGTATTTGTATATCAATTTCTATAGACCAATTGCGGACATACCACACGTCAAGCTGTACTCTTTCATCATACTCGATATCATTGCGCCCACTGACTTGCCACAGTCCTGTAATTCCTGGTGTGACAGCTGTAAAATATTCAAAATATTCTCCATATTTTTCTATTTCTTGCTCAACAATAGGTCTTGGCCCAACTAATGACATTTCGCCTTTTAAAACATTGATTAACTGAGGCAATTCATCTAAAGATGTTTTTCGTAAAAAAGCCCCTATTTTAGTAATGCGTGGATCATTTTTAAGTTTAAAATCTTTTTCCCATTCTTCTTTACTTTCTGTAGATGACTGCAGAAGGATGTCTAAACGTTCTTCTGCATCAATATACATGGTTCTAAATTTATAGACTTTAAATTTTCGTCCACCAAAACCTATACGTTCATGCGAAAATATAGGATGCCCTTTAGTTGCAATATACACAAGACAATAAAGCCATAAAAGGAAAGGCATAGATATAATCAACGCGACTAAAGAAACACCTATGTCAAATCCACGTTTTATCCATTGGTCAATAGGACTTAAAAGGTTATTTTTAATATAAAAAGCCATCCCTTTATGATGAATAGAACTTATAAGTTCTCCATTAATAATAGGTATTTTTGACATTTTTGGAAGAACAATCACCTTTCGAATACGACGTTGAATGTGATTCACTAAATTATTTAATTCAAAAAGCGTATTACTTTCCAAATCAATGACAGCAGAGTCATATTGGCTATTGTCAATCAACCTATTTATCTCTCGCTCGACACTATCAGCAGATAGTAATGAAACATTCACCACTTCTCTAACATCATAGCCAAAAGGATTTCCTTTAGCAAACCATGACTGGATATTGGATACTCCTTGCTGATCACAAATAACAAAGACTGGCTTTCTAAAAAACTTGAATTTGAAAAAAATTTTTTTCAGATAATAAGACCATAATGAATTAAAATTATTGAGGAGATAAAAAATACAAACAATGGCGCGTGAAGTAATATCATTCAATTTGGCAATAGCAATAATAATTAATATAACTGCTAGCGCAAAAAGATTTGCTTTTAAAGATAACGTAATTGCATTAACTGTTACCATCCTATTTGTCATCAATCGCATATGAAAATATCCAAGCATATAAATAAAAATCATCCAACTATATTTTAGCATGGGATAATTCGGATCCATATCTAAAAAAATATCTGCAATGACAAATGAAAGATAGAGATTTATGATTAAAAAAATAAGACTTATTATGAATTTAAGTAGAAAGTATTGCACTTATTTTTTTCTCCAATCAAAATATGAAAAGAATATCGTAACCAAAGAAAAATCAAAAGCTGATTTAAACGCTAAATATTTTATCAAAGAATACAAACATGAGCGAGGTATATCCCAAGGGGACTTTTTTAAAAGATATTTGAGTTCATTCATTGCTTGCTTGATTCCTGTAGATTCCATTTGTGTATGTTGACTTACTACATTTAATATCCAGTAATTTTCTTTAAAAAACTTTCCTATAGCTCTGTAACGCTTCCAAATAACTTTACATGTAAAGTTATGAGAATGGTACACTGTCGCTTCTGCAACGTACGCAATCTTTTTACCATCCATAATTGCACGTGCCGCGAATTCCATATCTTCATTGGTCTGTAAATCTTTTGTAAATCCGCCTACTTCTTTAAAATAACGCGCTTTATACATCGCACAACTATCGGAACAAAAAAACGTCTTAATACCCAAAACGGGTAAATCACTTTGAGATTTCACTCTAGAAATCGGCGGATAGTTGGTCGTACGCGCGAACACTTCGATCGCATCGGCATTTTCATAAGGAATTTGTCGTGCATACGCTACGACGATATCGGGATCTTCAAACGCTTGAAGCAGATTTTCCACCAAAAAACCGTCACAAGGCATTGCATCTTGGGTCATAAAAAGGTAAAAATCCGCTTCGTAATGTAACGCTAAATTACGCGTATTAGCATGGTTGAATTCATAAGAAGGTATTTTCACGTCTTGTACATCAGGAATAGCGATACTCGTATTGCCCGAATTAATCGTTAAGATCGAGAGTGTTCCTTCTTGCTTTCGCAAGGAAGGAATAATCTCAGTATATAACAGCTCATCAGGATTCTTAATGGGAATAATAACCTTCGTTTGATGATTACCGGCTTTTAGCATTTTCTCTTTCGCTATTGATACGTCGGCATTAACTTTTGACCGTATGCCCGTAATTCATTTTCAATAAAACTACGCCCTCCATGGCTTTGTAAACGATACCCAAAAACTTCCATCTTATCGGAAGAATGAGAAGTTAAATAAAGATGCCCGAACGCGGCATTGGCAGGAATATCTGTTATTTCCTGTTCATAAACCGCTCTTTGCTTACCCAATAAAAAAGGAACAATTGAAGCACTTATAAATTTTCCATCTTTGTTGAGCCAATTGATTTGAAATCTTCCGCTAGTCTCTTTTTTAACATCGCTCGGAGCGACATCCAAAGAAATTCTATAAGATGACTGCATAGACGTACGCTCAAAAGAAATCACTCTAGGAGAAGCGACATCAACACTCAGAGCGTTTTGAAATTCTTCTTGTACTATCGGTATATATTTTTTCTTAATTTTATACAATACGTATAAGGCATTTTCTTTAACCATTTCCAACATTTCTGCAACTCGAGGATCTTGAGGAGGAAGTATTAAATAACCGGGATCTTTATATATCGTCGGATCAAAAGCCATAAGAGGAAGTTGCTTATTCACCAAATAATAGTCAAAATTTTGAAGAAGTTCACTCTGAGAAAGCTCTTTGTCGTCCAATCTTCTTACAAGCATACTGTTATACCATGTTAGCGTATAAAAATGTCCTTTATATACCCCTCTAAGCGCTTCATTATTGCTGAGTAAATAAATATTAGGATCGTTAATCGATTCAAGAAAAAGTTCTATTTCAGTAGAAGAACGTGTTAATTTGTCATTAGGATACAGCATATCCGCTTTAAACCCTAAGCCATTTTTAGTTTTTAGTAATAAATGTACATTTTCGATCGTTGCGATGCTTACCGCTAAAACGAGCAAAGCAGAAAAAACTCCACTCCACTTTAATTTTAAAATCAACTTCTCGCTAGCTAAAACAACCAACGGTATAGCAAAAAGAATTGCCCCTAAAAAATATCGAATATTAGGATTAAAAAAAGTTACGGAGACCCAATATGACCCTAATGACATCAACATCAGTAAGAAAACATACTTATTTCTCCAGAAGAAAAGCCATACTACGATAACAAGCGGTATTAAAAGAAGGTGAAAGCCTACTCCTTTATCGATGTATTCCGTATTTCGAGACGTATGAAACACAATAGAATATAAAGAGGTAAAATCAAAACCTAAAAATCTTTTCCACCTTAAATATGGATCTTGGAAATTGACTAAAGCAAAATAGGGACTTTGAAAAAACGTATTTAAAAAAGGAAATAAAGGATTGCCTGTCTTATACCAGATCACGCCCATAGCCGGTACAAACGGCACAAAAAATAGCACTATTGAAAGTACTATGCGCCCGATATGAGCCAACGTGATGCGTTTGTAATTGACGGCTATCACTCCAAGTATATAAAAAACCATCGGAACAATCAAATAAAACGCAACTTGCTTTGCAAAAAAGGCAAAGCCGCACAATAGCGCGATTACCGGTAAATTTTTTAGGATTTGCAATACGTGAGTGTAACGTAACAGCACCAAGGAAACCGCTATAAAAAATACGGGATAAAGATCGACGTTTAAAATGGTCGAGTAGGTATAAATAAGCGGCGTCGTAAAGTAGAGTAACGTAATACAATATAAAGGTAATTGCCGAGTGCTTAAAACCGATGAAATACGTAAGATCGCTATTAATGTTACTAATGAAATAACAACGTTTAAAAGAACTAAAGCTTTAACCCCGCCGAAAGTCATTAAGAAGAAATACAGCATATGCGACAATAACGCGTAATCTCCGAAGATAATCGATTCGACTACGTTATAATCATAATATCCGTGAGACCATATCTGAAACGGAATAACAATATGCTTCGCTAAAGAGTCCCATTGCGTAATAGGATACGAGGCCGGTATCGTATAAAAAATAATACCGCTTATAACCAAAACCAGTAGCAACGTATGTGTTTGTATTAACGTGCGCACGGTATCGTAGATATATTTCACGTCTTGAGAAACATGTCGGTATTGAAATACCATTAAAAAAATAGCAAAAACGATAAACAATGATTTATGATGAACATTATAAAAAGTCGTTAACCAAACGAAAAAACTGATTCCACCTAAACCAAGAGCGAATTTAACGATAAGGGCATCAATTCTCTTCAAACGAAACGGTACGAAGTTACCAAGGGCCAAGGCAAGTATCATGAGTCCAAAAACCAATGCGTAATCGAATAAAATATTGAAATAAACTGTTTCAAACAAGAAAATCATGCTTGCTAAAATTATTGCATACCGTCTCATGCTCTCGTTGTCTCCTGATGTAATAAATTTTTCTGAAAAACTTCCGACAAGGTTCTATCGTACGCGATATCCGAATTCATTGTAAAATCATTCTGTTTAAGCCCCTGCAAATTTACGGTTGAAATTCCTAAATTAAGGTGCAATTTTTCGATCATCCACACAAGAGCATAGACCAATCCGAAAGGAATAAAGAGAAAGAGTATCGTACGTTTATAAAATTTCGCCAGCTGACGTAAGACCTCCGATAACGACGGTTCAGAGGTATAAAAAAGATTATACTCATGTTTAGAAGCACTTTGCTCATCGATCATGAGTGTGTCGATAAAGACCAATAAATCTTCAATGCCGATAAGTTTCATTTTTTGTTTACCTCCGTCAATCAACGGCAAAAAAGGGAAAGTTCTAACTTTTTTGATAATTTTTGCAAACAATCCACCCTCACCGACCACTAATCCAGGTCGGACGATATACATTTGATGCTCTTTGAACCACTTTTCCGCATCGGCTTTTGAGCGTGCATACATCGACGTATTACCAGATACTACGCCGATCGTACTCAAAAATATTTGTCTCGTATTACCTTGGCGGAGTAAACTTTCCGCCCACAACAGGGTTGCTTGGGTATTCGATTCTGCCGAAGCGGTATGATCATATGCACCATGGATAATCCAATCATACGTATCAGACATTAAAGGTAATGCCTTCCCCAATGTACATGTATAGATTCGGCAATACGCATCAGACGTTACACCCGTAGAACTCACACCATCCACGAGACAACCTTTTTGCTTCAAAAATGAGGCTAAGTGCTTGGCGATAAATCCGCTTGCACCCGTAATTAATACCGTCATTAACACATTCCACATGCTTTTGCAATACGCATTGCATTCGCCATTAAAGTCAGACTGTAATTTGTAGCAGGAATACAATTAAATGTCGAACCGTCGGCAATATAAACGTTTTTATTTTCGGGTAACGCTCCGTCAATCGTTGTCTCGTAAGCTGATGAGGGATTAAGGCTCATTGGCAAAGCTCCACCGTAGTGAATGCCATTTCCATGCGATACCCGATACGCAAAACCTTCTAGCGTTAAAAGTCCCAAAGATCGAAGTACGGTTACAGCCTCATGTATAAGAGGTTGAGGGATAGCATGCCCTGTTCCTACAATATTGACATCATTTGCCTGCGTCAGCGAAAGCTCGGCATAAATTTCCGGATCGGAAGGCAAAAAGATTTGAGATGCCATCATTCCTGGCAAAATGTATTTCATAAAATTTAAATTATCGGATGCGGGGAAAGGAAATTTGTCAAAAAATTCACTTCTCATAGGTGACGTTACTTCAACAAACGCACCTATGACCTTTTTATCAAGTATCTTGCTTTCATAAATCATGCTAAGTTGCGTCAATCCAAAAGAATCTTCTTCTAATGGCTTTCCAAAGCTACCGGGGAAGAAAAAAGGAAACTGAATCGCAGGATTATCCGTCAATTTTAATTTTGTCTTATAGTCTTCTCGTGATTTTAAAACGATTCTTGCCGTATTGACGACACCGGCGGCAATGATAATCTTTTGTGCTTCAAAACGATGTTCTTGCTTGGAAGCAAGCTCATACGCAATCACTTCGATTTTGCCTTCTTTTTCCTTCCAACGATCGACGAAGAAACCTGATTTATAAACGATTTTATCGTGCAGTATGAGCTCTTGCAACGTCATAACCGGCGTATAAAGTGATGTATGGTCCGGTTGCCAGAATTCAAGATTATCGTATTGACAACGCTCTCGCTTACCGTACGCATTGGCACTCACACCAATTCTAGGTCTACCCAGAGAGATATGTTTCTCTTGAATGTGTGATCGATTTTTGGAATAATAATTCCATATTTTTTGAGAGTTCTTCGATAACTTCAAAGGCTCTTGCAAATTCTCGACGTTACCAAAATACGGCGATAAATCATCGTTCGTTCCGGAAATGCCGATATGAGCTTCCAGCTTTTTGTAAAACGGCAATACATCTTCAAAATCGATAGGGAAATTTTCAAAATCTTCATTGGAAAAGCGCATTAAGCCGTTGCCCCAAGCAACGCCTAAACCGCCTTTTGCATAACTGGTTATGGCGTTATAATTGGTTTGGCGAACATTAAAAAACCGAGGGTCGTCCGTTACGTATTGAAAATACGGTGACTTTAGTTTTGCTGGTAAAACTTGCTTTTTAGAATTAAAACACTCTAAAGAGTCTCCTACTAAAAAAGAGGTACAATCTCGCGTTTTTTTAAGCGTATAAAGATTTTTTTGATCTTCTATTTGATGCAAAGGTACCAATCCGACGTCAATGACCATAGGCTTTTTCCCCATTTCACTCAGTTGTAGTGCCGCGGCGGCGGCTGAAGCACCCGCCCCGATGATAATAATATCGTATTCAGGCATTTGCGATTTCCTTAGCAGCTTTGGTATATGCAGGAGAGATTAAAAAACAAAGCATCGTGTGCCATACGGCTTTTAGCAACGTCATACAGACGGCAAAACGATTCTCTTGCGTATTGGTGAAACGATGAAAATTTGCAGGAGAAGACTCACCGAGGGAAGCGGCTATCTTAAATGCCGTGGTCAGCGGATTGTTGAGATTCTTTCTTCGCGATAAATATTCTAAATACTCAAGGTTTAAATTGCTCCGTAGCGCTTTTTGAAGTGATTCTATTTGGTGCGGGCTGTAAAGCTCACATAGTTTCGTATCAGCGTGTCGAGCTATGTCTAGTGCCGTTTTACCGGGTGAGACTTTAAAGAGATGCTGATAACATTGTACGGTTATATCCATAGTTGATTCCTTTTAACCAAGCTTTTTATGCGGTTATATTTTCTCTAAATCGCAAAGTTTTTGCAGGCACTCCGGCAACGATCGAATAAGGCAAAGTATCTTTCGTCACAACGGAATTTGCACCGATAACCGTACCTTTGGCTATCGTAATACCCGGCATAATGACAACGCCCGCTCCGATCCATACATCGTCTTCGATAACGATTTTTTGATGTATCGTCGGTCTAGCGAAAACCGGAACGTCTTTGCCTTCAATGGGATGTTTTCCTGAAGAGATCGTTACGTTACTTCCGATCAAAACGTAATTACCGATTTCAAGGCCGCCGATCCCGTTAAGGTACGAGCCTGAATTAACGCCAAAATTTGTACCGACGATCATTCTATCGGTATGAACAAGGATAATACGAGGCTGAAGCCATGCAAAGCCCGTACATTTTTTAAAAAATATTTTTGCAAGTATCCCTCTGATAAAAACACCTAAAGTCGTAGGAATGAGCATAGCTATACCAAAGAAGAGAGACTCACACTCTAAGCGTAACAAGGTCGATAGCGAATACCCTTTAATCTTCTCTTTCAAGAAAAAGAAATAACGTACCATTATGCAAGCCCTTTAGATTTCGACAAAACAATAATGCCGCATACAATAATGGCCATTCCCACAATTTTATACATGTCAAACGACTCTTTAAAGACGATGAATGCCAACACCATATTGAAAAGATACGTCATCGCCGTTAACGGAATGATGATGGAGAGCGCATAATTGGATAAAAGATAGAAAAATATCAGCATCGATAAGACATAAAAACTAACTCCCAATACAATATACGGATTGATCATCAAACTGAGCAAAGCATCAAATTTAAAAGAAAGAGGCTGTTTCTGAAACTGCAATTTCCACAAAACATTCGCAAACGCATTTAAGGCGCAGGCAATCGTCGTAGGGACGAGAAGATTTAAAAACGTCATGGCGATTAATCCTTTTTCTTAGGTATATTGTTAATATCGATTTGAATAGCTTGAAGTAAAAACTGGATACCCAGAATAATAGGCAAGACAGCCAGCATAACCGTACCCACAGGTGTTGAAGCGGTTTCCGAAGCCGTGATCCAATGGTACAGTCCAAAAACTAAACCGAACGTCAAAAAAGGTATACCGAATATGAGGTAGATCGATATCATATTAAAGTCATAAATAAAATATTTTAAGAAAATGCGTTTGACTAAACCTTTGAAAAGTTTTGGAGGGAAGCCAAATAATGTCCGAGTAATACTCAACGAACTTTTTTCATCACCGTACTTGGCCGGAATCGGTATATCGACGACAACAGCATTTTCAATATTAAGATGAATTAACATGTCAGACTCAAAAAAATATCTTCGTGCAATTTTATCAAGTTCTAAATTTTCGATTGCTTGCCGACTAATGGCCGTATACCCGTTCGTAGGGTCCATAACCGTCCAATAGCCTGAAGCGGCTTTCACGAGAAACGAAAGACCGCTATTGCCAAAAAGCCTTATTTTAGGCATTTTAGCCAATGCTTTAAAATCCGTAAATCGGTTACCTTTCGTATAATCCGCCTCGTGATCTACAATCGGTTGAATCAGTGCTTGTAGATACGCCGTATCCATTTGTCCGTCGCCATCAATTTTGGCTACGATGTCGGCACCGAGTTCCAAAGCTTTTTTGTACCCAGAGATAACGGCACCGCCGACACCTTGATTTTCACCGTGATACACGACGTAGACGCGAGCATCGCTTAGGTCTTGCGCTATTTTACCGCTGTTTTGAGGGCATTTGTCGTCAACGACGATGATATGCTCGACAATTTTAGGAATACCTAAAATGACACTTGCTATATGGTGTGCAACTTTATAAGAGGGAATAACGACTGCTATACTTGGCTTCATAATTTTTTCTCTGTTTGGTTTTTGCGTACAAGAATGATTTTTGACAATGAAAACGTTAATGGAATAGAGAGCAAAATGACGATCAGTATCCCTATATTATTGGCTACGGTTGTATAACGATTTAAAAGATAAAGTACGGTAATACCGAAAAGATACTGCGCGAGATAAACAAAAGGAAATCGTAAAAAAGAGTGTAAAGACATCGCTACGTTAAACACTATTTTTGCATTTAACACGTATGAAACACCAATGCTACAAAGATACGAAAGGGTATACGCCAATTGATAATTCATAACCGTTAGAAATGTGACAAAAAGAACATAAGCAACGACCGTATTAATAAAGCCGACAAAGACAAATTTACTATAAAATTTCATTGTGATCTTTCGTGTAGATACGATCGATAATTGCCGGCTTACTACTATCGTCTTTCAAATAGATTCTTCCAATATATTCGCCGAGAATTCCCATGACGATAAAATGTATTCCCCAAAAAAAGAGATCCATTGTAATATTAGCAGCAATACCGCTTGCAAATGGAAATCCCCAATAAAACTTTGCCAAAATGAAATACACCATTAATATAACGGATAAAATCGATGTCGTAACGCCGATCCAAATTGAAAGCCTAAGCGGCAATATCGTTCCGCTGACGATTCCGTCCGTCGCATAAGAAAAATACCTTCGCGTATTAAATTTAGACTCTCCGTACTTTCTTTTTTTGCGCTCATAGGGTACGCCTATTGTCGTAAAACCTATACGGCTTAACAATCCCGGTAAATATGGTTCAAAGCTATTATGGTTACGTAACTCCGTTAAAACACGTTGATCGATAAGCCATGCTCCGGATTCTATTTCAATGCTATTGTCCAATTTTTTCTGAATAAACTTAAAGACATTTCGCAAAATCGTTAAGTATTGAGGCTCATCGCGTTTCATTCTTTTACCGTAGACGATGTAACCGCCATCTTCCCATTTAGCAATAAACTCCAAAAGCAAACTCGGCGGGTCTTGTAAATCGCAATCAAATACGGCAACGCAATCCGTTTTGACGTGCAACAGACCGGTATAAATCGATTTCATCACACCGAAATTTTTTGAATATCTTAAAACGGTAATTCGACTGTCGAGGTCGGCAAGTTGTCTCAATTTCGCAAAAGTTGAATCCGTACTGCAATTATCTAAAAAAAGAAACTTAAAAGAATAATTCTCAATCGTAGAAATCAACGTACTAAATGCTTGATAAAATATCTCTACGTTTTCTTCCTCATTATAAACCGGGCATAGTAGCGTTATCTCTTTTTTACTCACTTACTTATCCTTTGGAATTCTTTTGTAAATCACGAAATTCTTTCCGAGATAAAAAGCTTTTTTCTCAATCGTAAAGTTGTCCGATATTTTACTTTGCAAAAACAGTGCTATTTTCTTTCGTTCGTTAGCATCAGCAACAAACGAAACGATTTCAGGAACGCTGTCATTTTGTTCACCGACATATTCGATGACTAAATACTCATTGTCATTCAAACCTACCGGAAAGTAATCTATTCTTTCAAGTCCTCTTAGAACCAATGAGGGCATTTCATACTCTAAAGCAGAAACCTTGGCCTCATGAGGAATATCTGCAAAAAATGCCGTAAAGAAATCTCGATTATTTTGCAATATTTTATTCTTCGATGAATTCGGTAAAATTTGGCTATAACCGAATACTTGAGATTTTATATTAAAAACAGCTTTATTGTTTTCATAGTGTATATAGTTTGAAGCTATCGCCAAAACAATCACAATGCTAAAAACGGGATATTTTAATTTCGTCTTCCATTCGTACACTTTCAACATTCCCATTGTGGATGAAAACAATAAAAACGGAAGATACATATCGTGGTAATGCGTTGAGAAATGAATTTTTTCCGCACCGCCGATAGTGATAATAAGATTAGGAAGTATCGTCATTAATGCCAAAAATAAATATTTCCAATTAAACAGCGAAAGAAGGATGAAAGGTAAGAGCGTCATTAAAAAAATCAATGTTTTTTGACCGCTTGCCGTCGTAAAGTCCATGCTGGTTAAAAACGTGATAATCAGCGAAGAAAAGCTAATTTGCGAATAGTACGGAGAATGCTGAAAAGCATACATATAAATCAGGACATATAAAAATCCAAAGAACGGAAGTAATAAAATGTTGTAATCTTCTTTTAATGACCATGTTTTCCAATAAAATAGAAAAAATGCAAGCACACTTAGTGAAGACATAATGGCCGTTCTTTCGGAAATGAGAACCGTTAAAACAAATACGACGCCAATAAGCCAATACGGAACGCTTTTTCTATCGGCAAACTTCACATGTAAAAGAAATAATAAAAATAATTCATGGAAAATGAAAAATCGATCAAAATAAAATTGACCTACGATATTTCCGCTAAAAGGAGGATAGAAAAAAACGATACCGATAAACACCAACACGTATAAGCTATTGACATTATAACGTCTTAAAAAATATGCCATTAAGAACAAAGTTCCGGATAATGTAAGAGCCATATATCCGGATGCAACTTGAAGTGCGTTCAATCCAAGAAATTGGGAAGAGGCAAGCAAATATGCGATGAGATACGGATGCCATTCCGAAAAATCTTGCATATAGTGTAAGCTTTTATAATCGGCATTGCTATAATAATCTAACGGCGAATTGAGATAAGGCATCAACGAATAAATAGAAGAGAACGCGGAACTTACCATCCCTTTACCATCTGCGATATTATGGAGCGTATCGACAAATCCGGCGGCATCTCCCGCCCACGAATAGTACATAACGCTAAAATATTGAAATAAAATAATACAACATACGCTCCAAAGCAGTAAAAATGCCATATTTTGCTTATACGAAAAAAATTCCATACTAACGATTCCTCAAGAATTCTTTGATTTTGTCCACCATGTAATCCAATGCGGCATCACTCATACCAGGATATAGCCCGATCCAAAAACTATCGTTCATAATTTTATCGGTATTCCTCAATGCCCCGATAACTCTATAGTCTTGATTTTCAATGAGCGTGTCAAACATCGGATGACGTAACATGTTACCGGCAAAAAGATTTCTTGTTTGAATACAATTGTTTTCCAAATATTCTACAAGATCGTTGCGCGAAAAGTTTACATGTTCTTTTAACGTCATCATAAAGCCAAACCAACTCGGATCACTCTTAGGTTGAGCTTCCACGAGCGTTAGCTCTTGAACGTCTTTGAGACCTTCATAAAGTTTTTTAAAATTTTCTTTTCGTTTTTCCACAAAACACGGAAATTTTTCAAGTTGTGCACAACCGATCGCCGCTTGCATATCGGAGATTTTTAGATTGAAACCGAAATGACTATAAACGTATTTGTGATCGTATCCTTTGGGCAGACTTCCGAATTGTTGCGCAAAACGGCATCCGCACGTATTATCGACTCCGCTTTCACACCAACAATCTCTTCCCCAATCGCGCATAGAAAGCATAATCTTTTTCAGAAGCGGATTGTCCGTATAAGTGGCTCCGCCTTCGCCCATGGTCATATGATGCGGCGGATAAAAACTACTGGTTCCAATATCTCCCCATGTCCCCGTCGGTTTTCCATCATACAAAGAACCTAGTGCATCGCAGTTATCTTCAATTAACCATAAATTGTGTCGATCGCAAAACGCTTTAACTGCTTCGATGTTGAAAGGATTACCGAGCGTATGGGCTATCATAACGGCTTTCGTTTTAGGACTTAACGCTTTTTCCAGTTGCGTTACGTCAATGTTAAAATGTTCTAACTCCATATCGACAAAAACTGGGACCGCGCCATATTGCACAATCGGTGCTACGGTCGTCGGAAAGCCTGCCGCTACGGTAATAATCTCATCGCTGCGCTTTACTTGTCGTTCTTTAAGCAACGGCGAAGTCAATGCGTAAAATGCTAACAGATTTGCCGAACTTCCGCTATTGACTAAAAACGTCCATCTAACGCCTAAAAATTTTGCCAACTCTTTTTCAAATTTTTTGGAATAATCGCCGTATGTTAGCCAAAAATCCAGTGAGCTATCGACAAGATTGACCATCTCTTTTTCATCAAAAACGCGTCCGGCATAATTCACGCGACTTTCACCAGCAATAAAAGGTTGAGACTGGCGTGTTTTATGCACCAGTTCGTAATATGCTTTGGTCTTTTCTAAGATTTCGTGTTTTAGTTGTTGTTCTTGCGTCATTTTATAGTTTCCTCTTGCAAAATTCTTTGAATTCCTTCTTCAAGGCCGATACGCGGTTTCCAGCCTAAAGCCTCTACTTTTTGGATATTGGCTTGCATCTTCATCTTTTCATTCTTTCGATAAGAAATTGCACCGAAATGAAGGCTTGTTTCAACTTTTTTCAATTTTTGGAATTGTGTAAAAAGCATTGTAACGACTTCCTTCACTTCAATAGACTTTCCGCTTCCTATCTCAAATTCTTCATAACGTGAACATTGATCGCACGCACTTAAGATAACATCATATGCACTCACGACATCGTCAATGTAAATAAAATCCCGTTTTTGGGTACCGCTTGTTAATTCAATCGTCTCGACATTTTCTTTGAGTTGATTGAGCAACCACTCTATGAACTTTTTCTTATCGTCTTTGGGTCCGTACATATGCTCTATTTTGATATTAATCATTTTTGTTTTATCGCAAGATAAATACTTCATCCACTCGACGAATTGTGCCTTTGAAAGAGCGTATGCATTAATATCCCGATCTAAAAGCGTATCCGTATTGATAAAAACTTTAACGTTAGCCTGTAGCGCTTTTTCCAAAAGATTGACGCCGTAAGCAATATTGGTTGCCACGACCGAAGAGATCGTAGAATTGTTTCTACCGTAATCCGTAATCGTATTGATAACGACATCGACTTTATGGCGGCTAAAAATCTCCGATAGATCGATGCGATCGCTATCGTACAAATGCACTACGTTGACGTACTCTTGGATTCGTTCAAGATTGGACCCGGAACGTTTAAGTCCAAGAACCTTATACCCTTTATCACAAAAAAATTTTACCAGATAACTGCCTAAAAATCCCGTTGCGCCGGCTATGAGAATCGTCATGTTTTATACGGCCCACAAGAGATGTTTTTCTTTTGCATCGTGGATATAACACTCTAGATCTTCACATGTTAAGATATGTCGATTTTCATAAAAAGCTTTATACCATTTGACGGTTTTTTCAAACGTTGTTTGGCTATTCCAAACATCTTTCCATCGTAGATGGATATGGGCTTTCGAGCAATCCAATTTTAGTAAATTCGCTTCATGAAGCTGAACGGGTGCAGAATCAATTTCATAGCTTATCTTATCCCAATGCTTCTTAACATGTAAGACGACTTCTTCAACGCAAATACTCCCCTCATCGCTCGGTCCAAAGTTCCACGACTCGGCAAATCTTACGTTTTCTTCAAGCAGTTTTTGACCTACTAGTAAATAACCACTCAGAGGTTCTAACACATGTTGCCAAGGTCTTGTTGCCTTGGGATTGCGAATGCTCACTTTTTTACCTTGGCTAACGGATAGCATAATATCGGTCATCAATCTATCTTTAGCCCAGTCACCCCCACCGATGACGTTACCGGCTCGGCATATTGCTAAAAGAGTATGGTGCAACTTTTTATAATCATGGATATTAAAATAAGAGTTGCGGTACGAACTTGCCAACAAATCGGCACACCCTTTGGAAGAACTATACGGGTCATATCCGCCCATCGGATCATTTTCTCGATATCCCCAAACCCATTCTTTATTCTCATAAGCTTTGTCGCTGGTAATGTTTACGATTGCTTTGACCTTGTGTTTTCGGCATCCTTCCAAAACTTTGAGCGTACCGATAACGTTTGTTTCATAAGTCTCAACCGGATTTTCATAAGAATATCGTACCAACGGTTGTGCCGCTAAATGAAAAACGATATCAGGTCGATATTCGGCCATAGTACGATCCAAGGCATCAACATCTCTGATGTCTCCTATAACGGAAACCATATCCGGTTTTAAAAGATCGAAATGGTTTGGATCTGTAGGTGCGGGAAGTGAATATCCAACGACCTTAGCACCCATACGCCTTAACCAATAAACAAGCCACGAGCCTTTAAATCCCGTATGACCGGTGACTAAGACGGTTTTAGCGTTATACATTCCTCCGAAAAGCCGATACATTACCATATCTTCCATGGAGCGTTATTCTCTTTCCATAATTTATTGAGCTTTTGATTGTCGCGTAACGTATCCATAGGTTGCCAAAAGCCCTCGTGTTTATAGGCGACCATTTCACCGTCGCGTGCCAAATTTTGTAACGGAGCTTGTTCGAAAACACAGCTTTCGTCTTCACTGACATAGTCAAAAACCTTGGAAGAACAAACAAAAAATCCTCCGTTAATCCATCCTGCTTCCGTTTTGGGTTTTTCTTTAAAATTTTTTATATTCATTTGTTCGTCAATATCAAGATTTCCAAATCGTGCTTCCGGCTGAATAGCACTCATCGTAATCGCTTTCCCGTGTTGCTTATGAAAGGAAACCGTTTGAGCAATATCGATGTCACTCACGCCGTCACCGTACGTTAACAAGAAAGGTTCGTCTCCTATATATTGTTGGGCTCGCTTAATACGCCCGCCCGTCATCGTATCAAGACCCGTATCAACCAGCGTTACTTTCCACGGTTCGCTCGTATTATTATGCACTTCCATGCTGTTGGTTTGAAGATCTATCGTGACATCGCTTTGGTGTAAAAAATAGTTCGCAAAATACTCTTTAATGTAATAGCCCTTATAGCCTAACAAAATGACGAATTCATTAAACCCGTGATGGAAATAAATTTTCATAATATGCCACAATATCGGCTTCCCGCCGATCTCCACCATCGGTTTTGGTTTTAAATCCGTCTCTTCCGATATTCTCGTTCCGTAACCGCCTGCTAATAACACTACTTTCATTTTTTCCTCTCACTTTATATTCAGCAACAATATTACCGTATTTCTAATAAACCTACTTCAAAACGTTCCTGAGACTTCACATCTGCTATCTGGATATGCAACTTACCCTCTTGTAAAAAAAATGTTTGAGGTACACTACCCGTGATGAGATTGCCTTCAATCGCAGTCGATATTTTCTGTCCATTCACTAAAATTTCTACTTGCCCTAAATCGGAAGTTGAATTAATCTTCATCCACAATCCTGCATTTCCGTCCGGTTGTCGATTAGGAATTTCACCTTTTTTTACAATATCCCGAGGTCCCCACCCAGCAATGTCTAATTTTTTATGTTCTACATGTTCAAGACCAGATGATGATTGTCCTTTATCGATAATTTTAAAAACCCCTAGAGATTTTTCTATCTTACCGTTAGATGACTTAACGCTTACTTTTAGCTCTCCAGGGTTACTAAAAAACTCTTTAGGAACACTTGCCGTAATTAAATTAGCGGTCACTTCCGTACGCAAGGGAGAGTCATTAATATAAACTTTTAATTTGCCTAATCCCGAAGTAAGACTTGTTTTGATCCATAATCCTGCGTTGCCATCGGATTGTTTATTCGGGACATTTCCTTTTTCTACAATTTCTTGCGGTCCCCAAGCGTAAATTTCCAGAGTATTATTCGTCAATACTTTATAAGTAAAAATACCAAGACCGATAGCCGCGAAAACGGCTAATGTCGCCATGAAGCGTAACGTATAACGATGGAGAAAAAAACGTCTCGAATTTGCTGACACTTCCGATATATAGTGCTCTACCGATATTTCTTCACTTTGATTTGCATTGGCTTTTTTCTTAAGCTTTTGAATAGGATGGTCAAAGCAGATTAATAAAATCCAAGAAAATGCGGTTGTCGCTATAAAAGCACTTATAAAGAACGACAAACTTCTCGTTGCGTCAAACCAAAACAAAAACCACGCGCCGACCGTAGTATGCAAAAGATAAACCGGATAAGACAAATCACCTAATAAAGTATCTATCTTTGAAGGCTTGATACGGTATAAAGAGATAACGACCCACGCAGATAAAAGTACGGAAATATACAATCCGTATGTCCATGGCCAGGTATTGATTACTCCGATTGCGAGACAATGAGCACCCCAAACCAACAAACTGATTGTCGGCATTGCAATACGCTCAAGTTCGTTTTTATAATGGTTAATGAGCGCACCGATCGCAAAAGCAAAATAGCCAGTTAAAAAATCGCTATACCTCGCCGCAAAAGTTTCAACCGTTATTCCCGTTTTACAACTGAGCAAAAACGATAAAATAGCTCCGAGCCACGCCGCATTTTTACTATATGCCATAAATGGAATTAACAAATAGACTCCAACTTCGACGGCAAGTGCTCCCGATACAGGAACAAGAGCACCGCCTCCAGACGATACCGGCAGAAGCGTTACATTTACAAACCACGATACCAAAGAGCTCGGCATATAAAATTGTGGATTTAATGCTTTAGGATCAATATGATAGCGAGCTAAAACAATAATGCTTATAAGCCCCATAAGTGCGGAGAGATAATATAAAGGAAAAATTCGTAAAAAACGGTTATAGGCATATTTTTGTAAACCTTGAATAGCAAAACCGTATTTATGACGCAAAATTTCCGTCATTAAAAAGCCGCTAAGAACAAAAAAGCCCCATACGGCATAAGCGGCTGGACCTCCAAACATATTTGCCCAAAGATGCGAAATAGCAACGAAAAATGCCAATAAAAACCTAAAGGAGCCCATTCCTAATACCATATACAATATCTCCTTATTTTAAATTTTTATACAAAGGATACATCTCTTGCAAAATCATCCATAATTCTGATAATATCATCTTCACCCGTATAACTTCCTACTTGTACTTCAATGAGAATCAGTGGGATTTTACCTTGATTTTCAAGTCTATGAACTTCTCCAGCCTTGATATAAGTTGATTCATTTTCCCTAACTAAATACTGATTATTTTCCACTTGAACCATAGCTGTTCCATTTACGACAATCCAATGTTCATTTCTATGTAAATGTTTCTGAAGACTTAAGCGCTTTCCTGGCTTAACAATGATTTTTTTTATTTTATAGCCAAATTCATTCTCTAAAACTGTATATGTTCCCCATGGTCGATGCACTGTAGCATGGATTTTAGTAAGTTCTTCGTTTTCATATTTTAATACATTCACAATTTCTTTGACTTTTTGGCTACTTCCTTTTTGACTAATTAAAAGTGCATCTTCAGTATCAACTACAATTAAGTCTTGAACATCAATTAAACTCACATGCTTATGGGAAAAAATAAAATTATTGTTTTCATCATTCTTCAGTTCTGCCGATAACGCATCAAAACTACCTACATCACTCCAATTCATTTCACTGACTATAACTTTCACTTTTTGACTTTTTTCCATCACCGCATAATCAATACTATTTTCAGGAATTACCAACATATCTTCGGGACGAATTCGAATCATATGATCATTTATGGCATTTTCATAAGCTTTCTTACAGGCAATAAAGATTTCAGGTGCATAGTGTTCTAGTTCTTGTAGAAAAACTCCTGCTTTAAAGCAAAACATTCCACTGTTCCAATAATAATTTCCAGCTTCAAAGTACTGTGTTGCTAGTGTCGCATTAGGCTTTTCATGAAATGCTTTAGCATCTTCTCCATCTACTTCAATGTAACCAAAACCTGTCTCAGCAGATACTGGCTTAATACCGAACGTCACTAAAAAATTTTTTTCGGCTAATTCTTTTGCTCTTTGAACAGAATATTCATATACTTGTTGATTTTTAATAAGATGATCACTAGGAGTAACAAGTACAATTTCATCTTGTTCAATCGCCATACATGTCAAGGCAATAGCTGGAGCTGTATTTTTGCCTAAAGGTTCAAGCAAATAATGAGTCTTCAAATGCCCTATTTCCTCAAGCTGATCTAGAGCTAAAAAATATTGTTCAGCATTTGATACAATAAAGCTTTGTTCACATATATTATGATTGCGATTAATCGTTAATTGAAAAAGTGATTTTGTTTTATTTTCAAAAAATTGAACAAACTGTTTTGGCATTAATGTACGGCTAATAGGCCACAATCGGGTTCCATTACCCCCACATAAGACAATATTTGTCATAGACTTGTCCCTTTATACATATTTATAAGTGTTTCTTGAAATTCTTTTTGTGAAACATACCCAATCAGAGAAAAAAGTTTTTCTACTGAACCACTTAGAGATACAATCTCATTTTCTCTTACTAACAAAGGATTTCTCTTGATTTGAATTGTATAACCAGCAATTTTCTGCATATTATCTATAACTTCATGCAGGGAAATCACACGATTTGAAGAGACATTGACAATCTCACTTTTGATGTCAGATTCAATTAGTTTTTTATATATCTCACAGACATAACTTACGTCATTAAATTCACGAAAAACTTCAGTATTTCCAAGCTCAATTGTTTGTTGCTTTTCTTGAAAGTGTTTTACAATTTTAGGAATTAAAAAATGTGATTCTTGCCCTACGCCTGTGTAATTAAAAGGACGTGTGATGATAATATTCAATTTATCAAAATAAGTTCTTACAATACATTCCATACCAAATTTACTAATCCCATAATGACTCAAAGGTGAAGGCTGCATAGATTCATCAAGAAGGTTACTGTCTTGATTACCATATACCGTTGCACTACTTACTAGAAGAATTTTTCTAGGAGAATATTCTTTAATCTCCATAATGGATTCTAAAATATTCTCAACAGCAATAATATTGACATTATAGAAAGAAGCTTTTGCTTGGTGTCCAACAAAAGATACTCCTGCTAAATTAATTATATATTCAGGTTGAATAGATTCTATAACCGATTTGATACTCTGCTTGTTAGTAATATCACAGTTGTATATAGTATTATTTAAAGAGGCTCCATACGATGTCCCTTTAACATTAAAGCCTTCTTGTCTAAAATACGAAGCAAGATACTTTCCCGTAAAACTCTCTATACCAATGATTAGAACCGTTTTAGAAGCTAAAGCCAAGAGTATTCCTTCGCAAATCAGCTTCAACCATCATGGCACATAAATTTTCAAGCGAGCATTTTGGTTCCCAATCTAACATTAATTTAGCTTTTTGAGGATTACCAATGAGAATATCAACTTCTGCAGGCCTATAAAATTTTGGATTGACTTTTACAACAACATGACCAGTTTTCTTATCTTTAGCTATTTCATATTCATTTTTTCCACTAAACTCAAGTTCAACACCAATCGCTTTAAATGCCATAGTAACAAAACTTCTCACAGTTTCTGTCCGATTAGTCGCTAAAACATAAGTATCTGGTTTTTCTGCTTGAAGAATACGCCACATACCCTCAACATAGTCCCTTGCAAAACCCCAATCCCGTTTCGCATCTAAGTTGCCTAATTCTAGATAATCTATCAATCCTAACTTAATTTTTGCAACACTATCTGTAATTTTTCTAGTCACAAATTCTTTACCTCTAAGAGGTGATTCATGGTTAAACAAAATCCCACTACATCCAAAAATTCCATAACTTTCACGGTAGTTAATCGTCATCCAATGTGCATATAGTTTAGCAATACCATAAGGACTTCTTGGATAAAAAGGTGTTTGTTCTGTTTGTGGTATTTCTTGTACAAGCCCAAACATCTCAGAAGTTGATGCTTGATAAAATTTGATTTTTGGATCAACAATACGAATAGCTTCTAAAAGATGTAAGGCGCCAAGCCCAGTAATATGAGCAGTCGCTAGAGGTTGTTCAAAAGATACTCCAACGAAACTCTGTGCTGCAAGATTATAGATTTCATCTGGTTTAACCTGCGCAACCATCCTTATGCTATTTGCTTGATCCGTTAAATCATATTCAATTAAATGTAAATTAGGATGATTCATTAGGCCAAGTTCCGTTAATCTCCAAAAATTCACAGAAGATGTTCTTCGATATGCGCCAAATACTTCATACCCCTTCATTAATAATAATTCTGTTAGATATGCACCATCTTGACCTGTAATTCCGGTAATAATTGCTCTTTTAGTCATTCTAAAATCTCCATAATGTTAACATTTGAAAAATGTTCTTTACAAAAAACCCATGCTTGTTCTGCAATAGTTTTAGCTTTTTCTTCATTGGTATAAAGTTCAATAATATGATCCGCAAATGATTCTGCGTCATCGGCAATACATAGTGAATTTTCTACATTTAAAAGTCCTTCGGCTCCTATTGATGTTGTTACAATAGGAATTCCATGGTACAACGATTCCACAACTTTACCTTTGATACCCGCACCAAAACGTAAAGGTGCAACGGACATTCGGCATGTATCGTAATATTTCTCCAACTCTTCATCGGAAACTCTTCCAACGATAATAATGTCATCGTATAAAGAAGATAATTCTATAATATTTTGTGGTACTTGTGAACCAATAATATACAATTTTATATCTAAGTTTTTTTGCCTAATCAACGGCATAATGTCTTTTATGAACCACAAAACACCATCAATATTAGGCGTATGAGAAAAACCTCCTACAAAGAAAATATGATTTCTCTTGTGATGATCATAATGTCTTGGCGGAAATACGTCATAGATATAAAGAGGGATATTTTTAACTTTTATTGAAGGATCTTCTTTTTGGATCGTTTCAACCTCAACATAAGAATAAAAACACGACATATTCACTTTACGCATAATATCAAATTCTAAATCTTTCCACATCATGCTATCTTTTTGAGCTGTAATAGATTCTGTAGAAGCATATTCTCTAGTACAACGTAAATAATGCAAATCAACACCAAAATAAATCAATTTTGCTTGTGTATTTTCTAACAAAATATCAATATATTTTTTTGTAATATGAGGACGACTCAAGATAATATAATCAAAATAATGCCCATATTCCTTAATCCATAATTGCCAATTATTCGCATAAAAAGTACCGTACAAAACCTCAATGCCCATTTGCTGTAGACCAGTTACATAGTCTGTATCAGGATAGTGATAAAAATTATCACCTATAAATGTTGTCATAATGTTTTGTTTACGAAACTCCTCCAAATAATGGAATACTGCTTTAGACCCAGCATCTTGGTCATATAACGGTACATAATGATCAATAAATAATAATTTTTTATATTTAAAACTTCTATCACGTGCTAAAAATACTTTTTCAGCATTATCAAAATGCTCTTGATCTAAAATATCTTTCCATTTCATTAAGAATTTTTCATGATTCTTGACTTGGTAGTGTTTGATACCCGATTGCGTATCAATCCCATTTGAAATACCTTCAAAATGCACTACAACTGATTTTGGCTCATACATAACCTGATATTTTCGCTTTCTCACTTCAAAAGCTAAATCAGCATCCTCATAATAAGCCGGTACATATCGCCTATCAAATCCACCGATCTCTTCCCAAAGCGATTTTCTTATCATAATACTGGCACCGGAAATATAATCCACTTCTTTGACGTAATTATATTCAGGTTTCATTGGATCGTCTAAACGACCGTAATTCCAGCCACTTGCATCCTTCCAAATAATGCCACCGGCTTCTTGAAGTCTACCGTCAGGATAAACCAATTTTGATCCAACCATTCCAATCTTCTCATTTGATTCTATTAATGTCACCAAGGAAGAAAGCCACTCTTTTTGTACCTGCGTATCATTGTTTAAGAAATGAATATAAGAACCTTTGGCAAACTTGGCAGCATGATTACAATTCAGCAAGAAACCTAGATTTTTTTTGTTTCTTACAATCGTTATATTTTTGACGTAAGCTGCAAGATTGAGCGTTTCATCACTAGACACATCATCTGCAATAATAATTTCATATGCAACGGTATCGGTATTTTCTAAAATAGATTTTAAACACTTGTAGGTAAAATCAAATTGATTATAAACAGGAATAACAATCGAAACCAATGGCGTATGAACAATAGGAAAATTTAATATCTCTTTGTCTGTGGTATCCGCCACTAACGAAGGTCTTAACTCGACATTGAGCGGTAGTACCGATTTTGCCTTGACTTTGTTAAGAGCGGCTTTAATTCCATTATGTTTAATCTCGGCAAAAAACTTCTGACGCCAATCAGGACGCTCTTTAGCTACTTTTATTACATGTAGGAGTTTTTTTAATTTGTTCTTCATCGACCATCGACCTTTTTTTATTTTCAACAAACCTATAATATCTCGAAACGGCTTCGTTACCCTACAACTTGCGCTGGCGAAAAGCGACGCTAATTCTACTTGTGTTGAAGATACTGTCGTTCCCGCTATATCCAGTTGTTCTTTTAAAGTAGCAGAATTATTTTGAGCAATAACTAATTCTGTGTGTATTTCATGCAATTTTGTATTAGCAAAAGCAAGTTCGCTCGTAAGAAGCTGTAATTCTGTTTGTGCTGTTTTTAATTCTTCTTCTAACTTATTCCGTTCTACCGCAACTGAATTAAGTTTCACTTGCGTTAAACTATTGGCATGGTTATAATCATCTTGTAATTGTTTTAAACAGACTTCAATTGCATCTTTGCCTATATGCATAAATTGTATTTTACATGTCAGAACTTTCACATTTTCGCAAATATGTACATTTGGGTCAAAATATATTTGAGGACTATGGGTACTAAAGAAAAAAGTATTATGGTGTCGAATTAGATGGTTTGCCGAAATATGGCGCATCAAGTCTATTTCATTACCGTTTTGTTGAACAAATTTTAATTCGTGCAGAATCAGCACGCAAGCATCGTTAAATATGTCTAATCGCAAAGTAGTAAAAGAGGGGAATTGTCTTTCAAATATAGAAAAAATAAACTCTTGTATCTCGTTTGTTTTACGTATAGGGAGTTGAATCAAATTATTCTTTAACAAACTGCTTTCTATATTGATATAAAGTTGAATGAAATTAAGATTATAAGTCTTATATTCACTTGAAAAATCACTTATTAAATCTCTTTTGTTCTTTGCAAACTCATAAATAAACTGATATATCTCGCCACAAGGTAAACTTTGTAAGAACTGTGACACTGCAGGAAGTGTTTCGTCGTATCCATTATGCAACTCCGTATTAATTGGATTTACAAAAATAGCTGATTCAAAAATTGTAAAATATTTGCATTCGCGTATTAAATTGTCAAAAGTTTTCTTTGTAAAAAATCTTATGTGTGTATCGTCTAGCAATCCCGTAGGGTTATAATTAAATTCATTTTTCAGCAAGCCTAGCAAGATTGCATTATGGGCAATATTTGGAATTGAGACTAATATACTTCCATTATCTTTTAAAAAATTTTTTATACTTTTTAAAACTTTTTTAGGATCGTATAAATGTTCTAAAACATCTGCAAAAATTATATAATCAAACTTTAAACCTTTAAATTCTTCTTGCCAATTATAATTTTCTATATTATCTACAATAATTTTTTCTGTATACTTCTCAGCATCTTTTGCAGCATCTTTATCAATTTCAACTGCATAAACTTTACAATTCAACCGTTCTTTCATATACTTAGTCATTCGTCCATTTGCTGGACCAAATTCTAATACTGTAGAATTTAATTGAATTCTAGATAATAAAACAGATAAACTATTTCTATCTTCTAAATCTAATTCATAATCATATTTCATGATTTTAAATGACCTGGCAAACAAATATATAATAATTCTCTTTTAATGAAAAAAGAAATTTTATTCCTTAATGAGAATATTGGTTTTTCTGCAATTAATACACTATCATGCCATACGTCACTACCATCATCATAAGATAAGTTGTCCCATTGGGTGTATGCCTCAAGTATATTTAGTTTAGAATAGGTTGCTAATGCTTTCATCCCATCAGGATAAAATCTCCAACAATCCAAAGGATATCTATGTTCAAAACCACCTGAGGGACCTATTATACAAACTTTTCCACTTGGTTTTAAGATTCTATTGATTTCATACATCGTATGCCAAAAAAATTCAATATGCTCAATTGCCTGCCCGGATATAATTACATCAAAAGAGTTTGCTTTTATATTGTTCCATCTATAAACATTTTTTAAAATAATGTCTACATTCTTTCCATCTTCCATATCTGCGCCTATATAGTCCCAATTTTGATTTTCAAATAGTTGCCTATAGGTTCCATTAACATCTTGGCTTCCAATATCTAAGATTCTTAGTTTTTTATTTTTATCAAGGTATTTATCGATAAATTGCTTCATTTTATCATAAGAACTTTTATGCATATTACATTTCCTTTATTTTTATATTGATCCTATCTAAGCTCAAAAGCCACCCCATTTCCGCTTTTTTATCTCTTGAATTGATTGTGAATGTTAAAGCATCATGAACCCAATGGTGCTGAATATGCTCCGCTTGAGTTCCTTCTGCTATCGCTGGAGAAATCGAGAATACCCCATTTTTTAAGAAAGGAAGTTTAAAACTATACTCAATAATGTATTCATAATTTGCTTTAAAAGTTAATGAAATATTTGAATATACAAATGTATTTGCTCCAAATATAGTATTCCCTAAATGATCATTGACTATAAATCCAGAGATAAGGTGTTCAATAGTCTCTGTTGAAAACATTTTAATTCGAAGAAGGACATCTTCTCCTCCGTGAAAAATTTGCTTACTACGATTGTTCTGATCTTCCATTGCAATCGCAATAATGACAACTTTTTTTTCTCCAAATGATTCAGCATGGCAAAGATCAGTCCAAATCGTATCATTTTTTTTTGCTAAATTGCTTTTACAAATTTCTTCAACTGACGAAATCTGATCATAAGTCATAGATGACATATATCTCTTACAGACTTCATCAGGAATGCCTTCATCTTTCTTTTCACCATTATGGATCCAAATAGTATGGGTACAATAATTAATAATTGTTGCTGTATCATGAGCAACGAATAAAATAGTTTTTTGAGCTTCTTGAATTTCTCTAAATTTTCTAAAGCATTTCTGTTGAAATTTTATATCTCCCACACTTAATGCTTCATCCACGATCAAAATATCAGGATCAACATTAATTGCTACGGCAAACGCCAATCTTGCAAACATTCCGCTACTGTACATCTTTACGGGTTGATGGATAAAGTGACCGATATCCGCAAATTGGATAATATCGTCTATCTTATTTTCCATTTCATCCCGAGTATATCCCATTAAAGAGCCTTGAAAATAGATATTTTCCATTCCCGTATACTCTGGGTTAAACCCGGCTCCTAGCTCTAAAAGCGAAGCGATGCGACCATTGACATGTACGCTTCCACTGGTGGGGGTCAGAACACCCGTAATGATTTTTAAAAGCGTACTTTTACCGGCACCGTTTTTCCCGATAATGCCGACCGTTTCGCCTTTTTTAATCTCAAAGCTCATATCGTTTAAGGCATAAAACTCTTTATGATACTGCTTTTTTAAAGGGTGCAAAGACTCTTTAAGCCTATCGATAGGTTTGTCGTAAAGTTTGTAAACTTTGGTGAGATGGCTAATTTTGATTGCAATTGAATTTGGCATTAAAGCACATCCGCAAAATGAGGTCTAAGTTTTCGAAAGATAATGGCACCTAAAGCAAAGACTATAAACGCAATAGCCCAAAACTGTAACGCTTCCAAAGGTTTTTCCCAAAACCATACATGATTGATAAGAGCATCGCGATAACCCTGGGTAATATAATACGCAGGATTGAGCTCAAACCACCATCGGTACTCTTCGGGAACCATACTCAACGACCAAAAAATAGGCGTAAGCCAAAATCCAAATTGTACGGACATATTAATAAGCTGACTCATATCCCTAAAAAAAATCACAACGCTACTGGTTATCCAAGAGAGTCCGAGTAAAAAAACAATAGCCGAAGTAAGATAATACCCTATCTGCAACCAATAAATACTCGGCTCAAAACCGTATATAAGATACATAAACATCATAAAAACGATAAAAAAAAGATGTACGATAATGGCCGATGCAATTTTGACAATCGGAAGCAAACTCACGCGAAAAACGATCTTTTTCACTAAAAAGCTGTTGTCTAAAATGGCACTGGTAGCTGATTGCAATGCTTCGGAAAGAAAAAACCAAGGAATCATTCCCGCAATCAACCAAAGAATAAAGGGTACGTTTTCAACAGGAGCTGATTTAAAGCCTACTTGAAAAACAAACCAAAAGATACACACCGAAATCGTGGGCTGGATAAATGCCCATAAAATTCCAAGATAATTTGTCAAATAACGTGATTTGAAATCATGTTTGACCAAATCTTTTAATAATTGTTTATTATTATAAATATCTTTTAAAAAACGATAAAACGCTTTAATATATTTCAATTATATTTCCTCAAATACCATTCAACGGTTTTGAGAATACCACTTTCGAAATTTTCTTCTGCTTCCCAGCCCAGTTTAGTCTCGATTTTAGTTGCATCAATGGCGTAACGTCTGTCATGCCCTGCTCTATCTTCTACAAAGGTGATTTGGTCTTTATAGGAAGTGGCTTTAGGTTTTAAGGTATCTAATATCTCACAAATCTTATGGGAAATGTAAAGGTTATCCCTTTCATTGCGTCCACCGATATTATATTTTTCAAATAAGGATTCTACTAATACTCTATCGCAGATATCGCCTTGTACGAAGATATAGCGCTCATTTCCATCTACTTCTTTGAGGTTGTCTAAATTGCCTGCATAGGTCAAGAGATCCAGATTGATCAGATGATACTCTGGATATTTTTCTAAGAAATAAGGTACAAAGTTTGAGCCGATAAAGCCTGCACAGCCAGTCACAAGAATGTACTTATTCTGTTGCATTAATTTTTTTCTCTATTTTACGCAAACATTCTTCCAAACTATCTTTCCAGTAAGGAATTTCTATGCCAAACTCATTTTTGATTTTTGCTTTATTTAAAAGCGAATAATGGGGACGTTTGGCTGGGGTTGGATATTGTGAAGTTTCAATAGGATTTATTTTACATGTAAGCTTTGCCATCTGCATAATCTCTTGTGCGAAATCATACCAACTTGCAACACCTTCATTCGAATAGTTATAGATCTGTGTTTGAGTAGTGTTGATTTTTGGTAAAATATCTAAAATCACTTTTGCTAAATCTTTTGCATATGTAGGCGTTCCTACTTGATCGTAAATAACACCTAAAGCATCTTTCTCTTTTCCTAAACGGAGCATCGTCTTTACAAAATTAGCACCATAACTACTGTAAACCCACGAAGTACGAATGATAATGCTATTTGGAAGTTCACCCTGTAAAAGCGCATTCTCTCCATCCAATTTAGTTTTACCATAAACCGATTGTGGGTTGGTTGTGTCTATTTCTCGGTAGGGCTTATGACTCGTTCCATCAAAGACATAGTCAGTTGAGATATGAATCAGTTTAATGTTTTTTTCTTTTGCAATGCTTGCTAAATGTTTTATCGCTTGATGATTGATTGTATCGGCTAAAGCTTCTTCACTTTCAGCTTTATCGACTGCGGTATAGGCTGCACAGTTAATAATGGCAGAAATAGCATTTTTTTCAACAAATGACTTAATAGCTTGTTCATCGCTAATATCAAGTTGATCTTTACATGTAAAGAAAAATGTATAAGGAAAAAGGGAGGAAAGTTCTTGTATCTCACTTCCTAATTGACCATTCGAGCCTGTCACTAAGATATTAAGCATAGTAATTTACACCATAGTCAAAAAGATCTTGTGTATTTTCAAGTTTGGGTTGTTGAGTGTCTTTTGTAGAGAGTTGAAACAAATCTGCACTCAGTTGCCAATCAATACCCAATTTTGGATCATTAAATGAAATTCCTCGATCACACTCAGGAGCATAATAGTTATCGACTTTATAGGTAAAGGTACAAGTTTCACTTAGAACAACAAAACCATGAGCAAAACCTCTTGGAATAAACATCTGTTTTTTATTTTTACCATTGAGCTCAACAGCCACATACTTTCCAAATGTCGGACTCCCTACACGAATATCCACTGCAACATCCAGAACTCGTCCATCAATGACACGCACTAATTTTGACTGAGCAAAAGGTGCAAGTTGATAATGAAGTCCACGCAAAACACCGTGATGACTTCGTGATTCATTATCTTGACAAAAATTCACTTTGTAACCTACAAATTCTTCAAACTGATCTTGTCTGAAGGTCTCTACAAAGTACCCTCGCTCATCACCATGCACTTTGGGCTCTATTATGATTACATCGGGTATATTTGTTCTGCTAAATGTCATTTATACCCTTTAGGATTTTTCATCTGAAATCGCCACATATCTTCACATATTTTATCTAAATCATGCGCTACATTCCAATTTAATAGCTTTTGAGCTAAGGTGGAATCAGAATAAAATTCTGCAATATCTCCAGCACGCCTTGGCATCACTTCGAAAGGTATCTCGTTACCACATACTTTGCTAAAGGCTTTTATAACATCGAACACGCTATACCCTTTTCCTGCACCAAGATTAATGGCGATACATTGAGGCATACTTAGCTTTTGAAGTGCTTTGACATGCCCAAGGGCGAGATCCTGCACATGAATGTAATCTCTCACTCCCGTACCATCATAGGTTGCATAGTCATTACCAAAAACATTAACTTTTTCTCTTCGTCCAATGGCGACTTGCGCAATGTAAGGCATAAGATTATTGGGGATACCTTGAGGGTCTTCGCCTATAAGACCACTTTCATGAGCACCGACTGGATTAAAGTACCTAAGAATCATAATCTGCCATGAAGAATCACTTGCATATAAAGCTCTAAGCATCTCTTCAATGACCAGTTTCGTTTGGCCGTAAGGATTCGTAGTTCGCAAAGGATGATTTTCAGTGAAGGGTAAAAACTCAGGGTTACCATATACGGTGGCTGAAGAGCTAAAAACTAATTTTTTAATCTGTAATTTTTGCATCACACGAAGGAGACAAAGGGTTCCATAAACATTGTTATCGTAGTACTCTAGTGGTTTTTCAACCGATTCACCAACGGCTTTGAGTCCTGCGAAGTGAATCACCGCATCACAGCCTAAAAGTGCTTTTTCAAGTGATTTTTCATCACGAACATCGCCCGATATAAAAGACAATTGTTTACCTGTAATTTGCATTACACGTTTTAAAGGTTCAGGCGAGCTATTGGAAAAATTGTCATAAACAGTAACATCAAATCCTGCGTTTAGCAGCTCTACACAGATATGGGAGCCTATATATCCCGCTCCGCCTGTTACTAAAACTTTCATATCATTCACTTTTTTATCAAAAAATATTTTAGGGCTTATAATAAGAACACATTATTGTAAATGAATTGTAACAAGCTTTCACTTTATTTGAAGTTAATTAATTTTGCTATATATCTGCTTTCCTCCCAAAATACGGCTTTTTTGCTTTACATGTAAGGATTTCTCCTTACATGTAAAACGATTTAAACCTTCTCAATATGCACAGGGATTGCTTGCCTTGCATTCGATCCGATCACAAAATCACTTAGGGTTGCGACATTCAGACGAGAGGCGTCACTGAGTCCTAATTTATTGATGTTCACACCGCTTCGTCTGGCGATTCTGCCCTCCATTTTGATACCATCAATCTGTACCCTTACACCGCCCTCTCCTTCTCGGGCACCTCCGTGTTCAATACCAATAGAGCGAGGGTGCAACCCTTCACGAATGCGACAAATGCCCTGCACTTTTCCTTCACGTGAGCGCACGATCACATGATCTCCATGAGCGATCCCATAGTTTTTTGCGGTTGTCGTACTCAGATCAATAAACGTAGTATAGCGCGTATCGCGTAGAGCTTCGACGGACGCGGAGTAAGAAGAGAGTACATTGGATTTGTAACTAAAGGCTAAAAGATTGAACTCTTTGGAATCCATATCGATCTTATTGCCCGTGTAAAAACGTGGCGCATAGTAGCGAGGCACGCCACTGTAAGGCTCACCACTCATAGAATTAAACGTAACGCCCAATGTTTGGTTGTAAATGGCAATCGGTTTTTGATACGCATGGCTCATTTTGTTACCTTCATACGCACTTGATTTATCGGCAAAGCGTCCGCCCCTGCCCATCACATACGCGACTCTTCGCCAGTTATCTGTACAAATGCGTTGCAACAAAGGAACGTATTCCTCCAATCCTGCAAGAGCGATCTCATCATCACTTGCTTCAGGCGCAGGATTTGCTCCATCCATTGCCACATTTTCAAAAGCGCGTAGGTAAAAATCTTCGGGCTTGTTAAAATCAAACTTGGCATTGGTCCCATTGATGGCATTTTTACCAAAGCCTGCAAGCCCAAGCGCTTTTCCAAGCTCAATCATAAAACTATCCATGCTAATAGGCTCACCATTGGCAAAAACGGCATTGGGCGATTTTAAAATCGGGTAGCGCACATGCGTTGTTTTGGTCAAATACCCTGACCAAGGAGACAACACACCCCATGTCTCATACAATACCGAATCTGGCACAATGTAATCTGCATAACGACTGGTTTCATTGATAAACGGATCAATCGCCACAAAAAGAGGAATCGCCTTGGCAGGGTCTTTAAGCAGTGGTAAAAGATGCTCGCTCCCACTTTGACCATAGACAAAATTCGCATTCCAACTGATGAGTGCTCCTAGTTTATAAGGGTACGCATTGGCACTACTGGTAATCACCTCGGATTCAATCGCAGGGCTAAAAGGAAACCACGCATCTTTGGCAGGGTATGGATTTTGCCCTTGCTCCACTTTACGTTTATACTCACTGGTTTTTTCATACGCCATTCTCGCTCTATCAATACGCGCACCAAAGGGTTTTTGCTTACCGGCATAGGCTAAAAGGTTGTAACATGAACCATTAAAGTTTTTAAACTTTCCGCCACCGACACTCATGCCACCTTTGTAGTTGAGATTGCCCACAAGAGCGCCTAACATCATAATGGCATAGGTCGTGTAAAATCCTGTTGAGTGCATCGTTCCACCGTGACAATCCACGCCAACGCTTCTGCCATAAGAGGTAAATTCACGGGCAAGTTCTACAATGGTTTTTTCATCCACCCCACTCTCTTTGGCATAAAAATCAAGGGAGTGCTCAAATGCCGCTTCTTTGAGCACTACAAACGAGCTTTTTACCGTATATTTCACGCCTTCTAGGCTGACTTCACCTTCATACAAGATGTCGGCTTCCAAGACATTAGCGGCATTTTTAAGCAGTCCATCGGTTTTATCAATGACATACACCGCCTTGTTCGCATCGACTAAAATTTCCCCTTTTTTCGCGCCATCCATAATGACAAGATGCGATGCATTCGTAAAACTGACCTCATTGACTGCTTTTTGAGCCACATCACTCGGAATCGCAAGGTAGGATTTTAAATAACGCTCTTCTTCAATAATCACACGAATCATTCCCATCACCAACGCCAAATCGCCACTGGGTTTGATCGGCAACCAACGTGAGCGATCCCCTACTGCAATCGAGTCGCTGTTGGTTAAGATAGGTGTTACGATCACATAACGAAGCGCTCCGCTTGTGCGTCCTTTCGCAAGTAGTTTCGCTTGACGCTTAAAAGGATTGCCCGCTTGTGCAGGTGCGGTTCCGATGCTGAGTAAAAATTCACAATGTTCCAAATCGGGCTTCATATGAGGAGAGCCTGCAAAATCATCCAAATACGCCGCTTCTCCCGCACGCATCGAAAGCCCACACGTAGAGGTATGCCCCATAAAATTAACCGTACCAAAACTTTGCACAAAACGGTGTACCATATAGTTTTGACGTCCTTCATCCGCCGTTCCTAGAACACAGAGTTTATTGGCGATGGGACCATACTCTGGATTTTGCGCATCGATCAAGGTTTTCGTATCGGCGAATGCTTTAAGTCCTTGCACCTCACCTTCACCAAAGAGATTGCCCCCTTCGCTGATCTCTTTAATGAGCTGTTCGATGGAGATACTCTGCCATTTATCTTCGCCTCTCTTGCCTATACGTTTGAGTGGTGTTGTCACACGGAAAGGGTCTTTGAGCTTTTCATACACGAGATTACCGCGTGAACATGCCGTTGAGCGCATCTCTAAGCCACTCTCCTTCCAACCTGACGTTGCTTTAAAACTCTCGGTAAGAGGTGTTTTGAAAGGAAGCCACGGGTCACTCGATAGCAAACTGTAAGGATTGCCAAAAACACGTACCACTTCGCCACTTTTGGCATCAATCTTAACGCGCACCGAACAAAAGGTTGTACAGCCATTGCAGACACTGGGTTTAACGACATAGTCATTTGAAAAAGCAATCTTGCCCTCTTTTTGGATAATTTCAGTCAGTGGCGCATTGCCATAGATCGAATCGTTGGCTTTTTCGCCTCTTCTTTGCATCGTGATGGCTTTTCCGAGTGTCTCATGATACCCTCCCACCGCGGCACTGCCTGCGACAAGACTTGTTCCAATTAAAAATTTTCTACGTGATGTTTCCATAATTATCGCTCCTCTTTTGTCACATAATAGTTCGCCATCTCTTTATCCCAAGGGAAAAGTACCATCACCAAAGCGACCAAGGCGATTAACAAGCTCCAATTTGAAAGTACCGAAAGGATGCTATCAAACCCGGTACTGTGGGGATGGTATTCCAGTAAAAAGGGTGTGGTTTTCCCAATGCTTTGTCCGCCAATAACGGTATTCCAGCGGAAAATCCACACACCAATCGCGGAGAGAATGCCGCCAAAGAGAACCCATTTGAACGAGCGTGTAAAATAGTTCGTAAAGCCGATCGCCATAGGGACAAACAGACAAATCACATAATCCACGATCAACACTTCCCAGAAATTTTCACCAAAGAAAAGTTTGAGCGCGTATTTTTCTTCGCCATTAAACGTGATAGCAAAGGTGAGCCAAAAGAAGCGAATTACAAGATCAATCACAATAAACCATGACAAAAGACGCGCAAGACGTTGCATCATTTCCATGTCGACTCGTTTAAAATCCGTAAAAAATTTTTGAAAAATCGGCAGTAAAATGATAAGTAAGCCTGTCCCCGAAACCATCGCCGAAGCTAAAAATAAAATAGGCATCAGTGGTGTATGAAACAAAGGTATCGCATGCACTGCCCCTAAAATATAGCCAGTGTATCCATGCACACTCAGTGCCAAAGGTATACCAATCGCTCCTAAAATAACGCCTAAATGGTGGTCTTTTTCGATTTGTTCTTGGCTTCGCACCACCCCTTTGGAAAACCAAAAGTAAGGGCGGTAGAGCACTAAAGCTTCAACCAAAATGAGTAAAGGATACGCGATCAATAATAACACACCCCATTTCATAGGCGATGTTGGGAAATTTTCCCAGCCATAAAAGAAAAAGTTGATGATGCGACCAGGTTGGCGAAGATCATCAATCAAGTTCATCGGTGCGGCTACAAGCAACACAAAGGCTAAAAGCAGTGAAAAGCCCGCGATCGGTTTGTACTCTTTCATGCCAAAAACATGGGCAAAACTGGAGATGATGAATGCTGCTGCTGAGCTTCCAGTAAACCAAAAATAGTTAGGGATATCTATGCCCCAAGGACGATCGGGGGTGATCGTCGAGATCGTATGTAATAGTGCTCCAAAATCCATCTTATTCTCCTTTGGTGGACCACTCACGCGTAGTCGACATCCCATCAATTTTTCGTGCCATATCATCCAATGCTTTGAGCGAATACGGCAATCCTTGAATTTCCCCACTGAGGGCTATGTAAAAAACACGTGGTTTGGTTCCGCTCGCAGGTTTTAAAACCGTCGTTGGGAAGCTTGAAAGGAGTTTGGAAACAGCCGAATGTGGGTCATTAAAATCGCCAAAAACGCGTGCTCCTCCCACACAACTCTCCACACACGCAGGCAATAAGCCATGATCGACGCGGTGCGCACACAGCGTGCATTTATCGGCAACATTGCTGATAGGGTTAAAGTAGCGTTTGTCGTAAGGGCAGGCATTGATGCAGTATCCACAACCCCAGCAGATTTCATTATCGACCACAACAATGCCATCTTTGCGTGCAAAGGTCGCACCCGTGGGGCAGACACTCACACACGAAGGCTCAGCGCAGTGGTTGCAGAGTTGGGGTAAAAATGCCTTATGCACATTGGGGTAACTCCCTAGTTCATACTCAGGCACATAGGTTCTAAATTTCTCTTTGGGAACTCTGTTTTCGCTTTTGCAGGCACTCGTGCAGGCTTGACAGCCGACGCATTTGCGCAGATCGATCACCATGCCAAAACGCTTTCCCTCTTGTCCGATGTAGCGTGCATCGCCACTTTCGCGTCCAGGATTGGTGAGGCTTATGGCGTTGGCACTAGGGGCAGCAAGGACTGCAGCACCTAAAAGGGCGGTTGTTTTTTTGACAAATCCCCTTCGGCTTTGTTGAGGCTCTTTCTCATCCATCATAACTCCTTTTGGTCTATTCCAAAAGCAATCATAACAACCAGAAGAGAGAAAGTAGGGAGAACGACTTAGAGGATTATTTCAAAAACAGCGCCTTTATCGCTGTTGTACGCGCGTAAAATACCATTCGCATTTTTTTCGATGATCGTCTTGCTCATGTAAAGCCCAATCCCCGTGCCACTCTTAGCGTGTTTGGTACTCACATAAGGCTCAAAGATTTTTTCAATCGGTTCTAAAGCAATGCCTCCGCCATTATCGGCAATGCGAATCACCGTTTTTCCCTCTTTACATGTAAGACTGATCCAAATCGTTGGATCACTGATGGAGCGCTCCAAAAGAATGTCTTTGGCGTTGCTGATGATGTTTAAAATGGCTTGGGCAAATTGGCTGGGGTAGCCCTCCACTTCACAGCGATCAACTTCTTGAAACTCAAGTGCGATGTGATGGTTTTTCAAAGCAGATTCAATGAGACCGAGCGATTTATGAATCGCCTCATTGACACAGTAACGCTCTTTTTGATTGTCACTGGCAAAGAAGTTACGAAAATCATCAATCGTTTTAGACATGTAGGCAATCAACCCTTCTGAGCGTTTAATACGATCCTCAAAAATCGCCGTCGTGAGTTTCTGTTTTTCCCAAAGAATTTGCAGATTCATCAGTGTTGCGCCTAGTTCACTCAGAGGCTGTCGCCATTGATGCGCGATATTTCCGATCATCTCCCCCATACTGGCAAGCCTGCTTTGGTGCATCAAAATTTGCTCATTTTCCATGCGCCTTGCAATCTCTTCATTAACGCGATCTTCGAGTGTATGGTTGAGCTCTTTAAGGCTTGCTTCGCTCTCTTCGAGCCTTAAAATCAAGACATTAAAACCGTAATTAAGAATAACAAGAATGACGGCCATCATACTCAGTGCCACAAAAAAGGCTTCATACACTGCATCTAAAAGTTTTTGCTGTTGATCACTGATATCTTGAAAGAAGAGTAGCTCCGCTAAATCATCTCTAATGATTCCCTTAAGAGGAATGACATGGGTAATGTAGGTACTTTTCTTATTTTGAGAAATTTCGCCATCTTTGAGGCTAATTCCTAAAAGGGCATCATCCGAAGGGACAAACTCCTCACCTTTAAAAAGAATATAGCCTTTGAGGTTTGAAAACTCTTCGACTTCATTGAGAAAAAACTCAGGGGCAATTGCAAACTCCAACATACCAATAATTTTTTCATGCACGATGACTGGCACCATAATATGATAGGCCGCGTAATGTTTGGAGAAGAAAAAACCAACTTCGGGTTCTTTTGGCACTTCACCACTCTGCTCAATCTCCTCTTTTTTAGGCTCTTTACCAAGATAGGCAAGTAATGTCAATTTTTCATCGTAAAAACGAATTCCCAGTAAATAAGGATTTTCCTGCTTAAGCACATTCCAGCGAAAACTTGAAAGTCCTGTGAGTTGCGCGATATTTTTCTGCTCCAATGCCTCTTTAATGCCATAAGAGTCAAGATTGGCATAGGCGCGATTGAGGTAAAAAGCACTGGTACGCTTCAGTGTCATCTCATAAATACTGTGAATTTGAAGCGAATAATCTTTACGGGATTTTTCAATTCCTTCCCTGACATCAATATAACGCATCCAGCCAAAAATCGTCGCCATTGCAAGAAACAGCATTAGGACGAAAATCATCGTTTTCGTCTTCGTAGAAGGAGTCGAAAGGGCTCTAATGTAAGACAAGTTTGTATCCTATACCAAAGACATTTTCGATGCTCTCTTTGGTCAGTTTTTTGCGAAGTTCTTTCACGAGGGCTTTAAGCGCCTCTTTACTTCCACCCTCTCCTGCCCAGATTGCGTCTTCGAGCTCATCAAATGAGATCACACGATTTTTCTGGCGCAGCAGATACTCAAATAAAAGTCGTTCTTTTTTGGTAAGAACAAACGATACGCCTTCATTCACTAAGGTGCCTGTTTCGGGGTCATAAAAAAGATCGCTTCCCGCTTTGATCATACCGCCATCGCCCCATTCGTACATCCATGTCGCACACGTATGGAGGGCATCTAAAAAACTCTCTTTGGAAAAAGGTTTGAGAAGGTATTTGCAAATATTGAGCTCAATGGATTGTTGAAAATAGGCAGGTTCTGCGTGTGCACTCATAATAATCACGGGAACGCGTTTGTGCGATTGGCGAATCTCTTTGAGCAGTTTAAGTCCATCACATTTTGGCATACAGATGTCTAACAGTAAGATGTCTGGCGTGTGTTCAAAAAAAAGTTCTAATGCCTCTTCACCATCACGCGCTTCGACGACTTTATCAAAGAAAAGCTCCAAGGTTTGAACGACGCTTTTGCGCAGACTCTCTTCATCTTCGGCGTATAAAATACACAAATGTTCAAACAAAGAAAGTGGATTTGCCATAGTATATCCTTATCAAAAACCCTATTCTAACGCACATATAAGCAATTGTCAACACACTTTACATGTAAAGATTTTGGCACATGTCCGCTTTATCAAACTAAATTAAAGTTAAAAAATTATGACTAATTTAATACAAAGTTTTGACACACTAGAATACCGCATAGATTTTCGTTGAAAATAAACATATCAAAGGAATGATGATGAAAAAAACCCTCGCCTTCTTAGCTATTGTTGCACTTTTTTTTAGTGCTTGCCAAAAAAAAGATACGACCTCTACGACTCAAAATGTCTCCGTTAATGGTGTTTCCCTTAGCGCTCCAATGAAAGTGGATAAAGAGAATAAAACAATCACTATTTTAGCGGCTGTTAATGGTAAATATTTGACTGAAAACACACGCCATGCTGTTGTTTTTAAAGATGGTAAGTTTGGTGATAAACCTGTTTTTAGAGCCTTTCAAAATCAAAATGACTTTCTTCAAGCGATGCTTGAAATTGGTGGCGTTGCAGGCAATAACATGACTAAAGCCAATGGCGAAACGACCTACGTTGAAGGTCAAAAAATCGCACTACGCGTAACATGGAACGGTGCGCCTAAAAGCTATGACATCAATGAAGTCATCAGTGACAGCAATAATAAACTAATCGATTTGCGCTTTGGTGGTAATGAAAAAAATGCTAAAGAGCTCAATACGGGATGTATTACCTGTTTAGACAGCTGTTCCGTTGGCATTATTTCCAATCACGCCTATACGTATGGTGCCGTTGAAAAACGTGGCGAAGTCATTTTCCATGGTAATGCTGCCATTCTTCCAAAAGATGGCACACTGGTTGCTATAACCTATAAATTGATCAATGAATAAACTCTTTTTAGGACTTTTTTACGCCTTTTGTGGATTGCTTTTAGCCATAAGTGTTAACCTTATCATTTCAACGAATGTCTGGCTAGAGATGCGTATTCATGAAAGGCTTGTACTCGAAGTGTGTATTGGACTTGGCATTGTTTTCTCTTTTTTTAGAAACAGTGCCTCCGTTGCACTTTTTTTGGTGCTCCAAAGTACAATGTTTTTGATCTGCTTTTGGCTCTCTAAGATGGATTTGATCTACTATAGCCTTCGTAATTTCTACTTAGATGGTATCTCGATTAGCACCATTAAGATCGTTTTTCTAACCTTTTTAACCCTGATCAATCTTTTAATTGTCTATCATCTTCTGGGTAAAAAGCTCACGGGCTTTTCCAAATTTTCCTAAAAAGAGACCTCATATGAAACGATCACAAATCATTTTGCTCCTGCTGACCGCCGTTTGCTTGGGGCTTTATTTCACCATCCCCAGCATTCAAACACATCTCAATCGTGCCATTTTTGTTTTAAGTTCCCTCAACCTAGAGAGCGTGATTGCCTATTTACGAGAATTTGGTGCGTATGCAGCCTTAATCTCCTTTTTGTTGATGATTTTACAATCCATCATCGCTCCCATTCCTGCTTTTTTGATTACGCTCTCCAATGCAGCCATTTTTGGTTGGGCATTGGGTGCGCTTTTATCGTGGAGTAGCGCCATGGTTGGAGCTGCCCTTTGCTTTTTTATTGCGCGTATTTTAGGGCGTGATGTGGTTGAAAAATTGACCAGCAAAAAAGCTTTAGATACCACCGATGCCTTTTTTGAGCGTTATGGAAAGCATACGATTATCGTTTGTCGCCTGCTTCCTTTTATCTCGTTTGATCTTATCAGCTATGCTGCAGGTCTGACGTCGATTCGTTTTTGGAGTTTCTGGGTTGCAACGGGTATTGGGCAACTGCCAGCAACGCTGGTGTATAGCTATTTTGGACAAAATCTAAGCAGTGGTGGAAAAATTATTTTTATCACACTTTTGATGATGTTTGCACTTAGTATCATCATCTATATCTTTAAAAAAATATACGATAAAAAAGTACGTATTTCTTAGGAAGATTGAACTTATATCGCATCTTTAATGACGCCCAAATCAACACACGCAATGTGTGTTGGTGAGGCTTTTGCACTTTTTTTGAGGACACCAAAAATTTCATTGAGTTCATTGTCATCAAAATCATGCTGATACCCAAAACCATGGCAAATGACTGCGGCACTGACGGTCATTAGAGGAAACTGCTGAATCACACCATCGCGATTTTTTGCCATGATATACCCCGAACTCAATCCTTGTTCACAGTAAAAACTCTTAATATCTTCAGAAAATTTCGTGACAATTTCTAAGACAATGGCATAGACTTTTTCAAAACTATCTTCCTCTTTAAGACTCCAACCGAGGAAAAAATCATCGCCACCGACGTGTCCAACCAAACACTCATCAAAACCTACCGAACTTTTTAAAATGTCCGCAAACAGCGTAATCGCACGATCTCCTTTACGGAAGCCATAGTAGTCATTAAAGGGTTTGAAGTTATCAAAGTCAAAATACGCCATCATCACTTTTTCTTTGCTATCCATTGCATTGGCAACAAATTCATTGATAATGCGGTTTCCTGAAAGACCTGTAAGCGGGTTTTGATCTTTGGCATCGACAATATTTTTTTCATTGACAATATCTAAAAGCACTTTCGAGCTTAAATAACCCAAATATTTTTCATTTTCCGTGATCAAAATGGCATCGTTATCATCATCAAAGGCATAAATTTTTAAAATCTTTTCAATCGGATCATTAATGTCCGCTCGCCCACAATGTGCGATGATCTTTTTTAAACTTCCTTGTGTCAGATTGTACAATAAGGCTTTACCATAATTGGAGTAGAGATACGCCTTAATATCAGCATCTCTAATAATACCAAGAGGGGTTTGATCACGTGCGAGCACTGGAACAAAATGATTTTTTTTATCCCCTTTCAGCACTTCATAAACATCATTAATCGGCGAATCCATAAATACCGTAGAACTTTTTTGAAGGTATTTTTCTATGTTCGCTATTTTGCCATTTTTGCGTTTATCACTTTGATCGACCAGTTTGAGATGCTCATAACTCATCACTATTTGGGTAACATCAAGGGTAGGTTTTTGCACAAAATAACCTTGAACCATGTTGCAGCCAAGTTTTTTACATTCGTTATACTCCTCTTCGCACTCAACACCTTCAGCAATCGTAAAAATACCCATCGCCTGCGCAATTTGAACGATGGAGCTCACAAAAAGCTTTTTCTTTTTACTAAGGTGAATATCACAGATAAAAAAACGATCAATCTTGATGAAATTGGGATCAGCATTAAAGAGCATTTGTAGCCCTGAAAAGCCAACACCAAAATCATCTATGGCCATTTTATAGCCTTGCTGTTTGTAAAGGTTGAGCACGAGCTTATCGACACCAGCGTACATGCCCACTTGATGTTTTTCGGAGAGTTCAAAGCAGATATTAGAGGTGTCCATTTCATAGGTAGAAAGCAGTTCGCAGGTATAACCAGACTTAAAATCAGGCATCATTGTAATGCGATTATCGAGATTGTAAAAGAGTTTTATATGTTTTGAGAAAGGGAGTAATGAAAACTTATGGATTGCTTTTTCGCGAAGCTTTACATCAATACTGTAAAGTGTTTTTTCACTGTAAGCACTATCAAAAACACAGTCAATCGTGGTAAAACCAGCAGGCTCATAGTTGCGAATCAACGCCTCTACCGCGTAAAGTTTACCTGTATAAATATTGACAATGGGCTGAAAAGCAAAGTCTGCTACATCAATGAGCGTTTGCCATTTTTCGTTTAACATTGGGTATGATTCCTCTATGGAAGATACAGAAATCATACTCTAATGCGATTACTAAATCATTACATGTAAAGTGTTTTCACTTTGAAATAACCACGCTACGTTTACAATAACAAACGTCTCTTAGTCGCAATTTTCCACACAAATTTTATGCGGTATCACTTGACCGCCACACCCTACAAAACAGTTATCATAGCTTAGCTCACACCCACAGTTCGTCGTGCAGAAACTTTGCTGATTGACCAAAATCTGCTCAAAGGTTGGACGTACAGGAACCCAAGGTTCACGTGGTCTGTCATGACTTAGACGGTTAAGATAGTGACGCAATTCATCACGTTTTTTACAAGCATAACCATCTTTGTCTCGCTCGCATTGACTTTGATAATGACTGAGATCACGACTATAATCATAATAATCTCTCTGCCAACGCTGCAATGAAAACTGATACTCTGTGTAATCCATTTGATAACGACTGTATGCCATCTCATAAGCACGTTGTTCATTAACTTCGACAGCCTTTGCTTTAGCATACGCATCATCAAGGCAATACTGATAATTTTGTTGACATTGATTTTGACATCCTTGTCGTATATGAGAACAGTTATTGAGACATGTTTGTGATACGGCAGAAGCGGGAGGAATATATTCATTTTTAATGACATAGCGTGGTCCACACCCTGCCAACAGAAAAGCAATACCTATTAAAATTAAGCGAACCATGCAACCTCTTTCAAAAGTTTTGGCGTATTATAGAGTAAAATCGTGAAGTTTTGGTGAAAACTTAAGGTTGCAATACCACACCCTTGAGATAATTTGCCATTATACGATCATACATGCTATTTCCCTCTTTGCCATCAGGCTCTTTGAGATGATTGAGCTGCGCTTGCATAATCTGTATCTGCTCTTTCGGTACAGATTTTCCAGCTGCAATATAATAATCTGTATTCAAAAGGACATGCACCATTTTGTATTGAGAAACATCTTGCCCCTCACTGATCAGATAATAAACAAAAGGAACATCCGTATAAATCAGCGCATCAACCCTACCGTATTCCAACATTTTATACCCTTGAGCAGGCGTAGAGACACGTGTAATATTTAAGTTATGATTTTCACCAATTTCATTAAAAAGAACTTTTTCGGAAGAGGTTTCTTTCACCGTAGCAATTTTCAGAGGGCGCAAAATTTCTATGGTGCTATGCCCCTTAGGAATGTCTGTCCCTCGTTTGGCAATGACTCCAAGTCGTACCGTTGCGATAGGCCCAATCCATTGAAAATAAGGTTCGCGCTCTTTAATTTTAGTGGTACTAATCAAAAATGTATTTGGATGATCCAGTGCCTCTTTATAAACTTCTTTCCATGTCCCCAAATAAATCTCATCTTGCGCGATTTTAGGACGCAATGAAATCATCGAAGCTTCAAGTAGATCAAACCCCAATCCTTGGATCATCCCTTTTTCACGAAAATTGAAAGGAGGGTTTGGCTCGGTATAAACGATTACAGAAGCAGCATTAAGAGAAAAAATAAATCCTAAACAACATACACACCATTTAAAACACATATCAAAACCCTTTAAATTAATCTACTCTCATCCTAGACTATAAATTATTTTGGGCATCTTTTAAGGCTTAAGGACAGCACCATTGAGGTAATTTGCCACCATACGATCGTACATACTACTTCCTTTACCATCAGGTTCTTTCAGATGATTAAGCTGTGCTTGCATAATGTTAAACTGCTCTTTGGGTATGTCTTTACCGACACAAATATAATAATCGGTATTGAGAATAACATAAGCCATACGGTATTGTGAGACGTCTTGCCCTTCCGTGATTAAATGATATACAAAAGGAACATCCGTATAAACAAGCGCATCAATTCTGCCATACTCTAACATTTTGTACCCTTGGATTGGTGTTGAAACACGTGTAATATTCAGTCCACTTTTTTCACCAATTTCTTTAAAAAGCAATTTTTCAGAGGAGGTCTCTTTAATCGTTGCAATTCTGAGAGGACGTAATATTTCTAAAGTAGATTGCCCTTTTGGAAGATCGGTTGTTCTCTTGGTAATCAGCCCTAATCGTACAGTAGCAATTGGTCCAAGCCAATTAAATTGTTGTTCTCTCTCTTTAAGCCTCACCATTGTCACTAAAAAAGCTTTGGGATGCCGTAGTGCTTCATCATACATTTTATTTAATGCTTCAAGTTCAATCTCTTCTTGTGCAAAACGTGGTCTTATTGTTGCAAGACTTGCTTCCAAAAGGTCAATACTTAAGCCTTTAATAGCACCTTTATCACGAAAACTAAACGGGGGGTTAGGAACAGCATAGAGTGCAATATCCCCACTAAAAAGAGATGTAACACCTAAAAGTATAGAAATAATTCCACTTACTAAATGAGCCTGAAAATGCATTTTTTGTCCTTACAAATCCATTATCTGCGTCTATCAAAAAAGGCTTACAGTCATAAAACTTAAAAACATATTTAAAAGAATATCTAAAATTGTAACACATGCAGACTTAGGTGGAACTCAAAATTTGACGAGAGTGACGAAAAAATAAAAGTCGTTAATTTTTTACCTCTTTAAAAACAACATACGTTAAATAAAGAATATTGCTCATTGCCCCACTACTTAAGATCATTCCCATCACAACAATTTGATACCGTACCGCAATAAGCGGATCAACACCTGATAAAATCTGTCCTGTCATCATTCCAGGCAGTGAGACAAAACCAACTGCCAAAAAGGAGTTGATTTGAGGGATCATGGATGCTTTAAAAGCAATGGCTCTCGCTTTTTCAATATCATAATGTTCTCTCTCTTTTTCATATCGCTCGGCACACAAAGAGATAGCATTCATTGAATTGGCATAAATCATCCCCGCTAAAGGAATCACAAAACGAGGTTCGAGTGGATTTTCAAGATTTAAAACACACCATAAAACAAGCGCTAAATTCAAAGTTCCACCCAATGCGATGGAGATTAAAATGGCCAAGTACGTTTGAAAATCTTGATGACGGATATTGCGTCTGACAATTAAAGAGGCTGTGGTGATCATCACTGCGACTAACAGTGCTAAAAGCCATAGTGCATTGGTTGTAAAAAGTGACGTTAATACATAACCAATAACAATCAACTGAATACTCATTCGAGCAGTAGCAAAAGCGATCTCTGTTTTTTTACCAACCCAAATATAGTAAAAAAAAGCAACCACACACAGTGGTAAAAGCATATAGAGGAGGTTGAGAAGCGGGATGGATTGCATGATGGTCCTTAGGAAAAATCAGAGATATGCAAGCATATCTCTGAAGAAAAGAAGAGAGATTAGATCCCTTTATTTTTGAGCGCTGCAACAATGGCTGCAATGTGCTCATGTTTGATTTCATCTTCCTCAATATCATGAATTGCATCAAGCGTAAAGGTAGGAAGTTTTTTATCAAGATAAGTCGTATCGAAGATACCTTGTTTAAAATCTTCATCACGTACAATTTGACGATGAAGTGGAATATTAGTAGGAATGCCAGAGATAATAAATTCATCCAAAGCACGTCTCGCTTTACGCACAGCGCCTTCCCAATCAATGCCAACAACGATCATTTTTCCGATCATTGAGTCATAATTTGTTGGAACAACGTAATCTTTGAAACCAATAGCATCGAGTCTTACGCCAGGACCTCCTGGAGAGAGATAGGTGGTAATACGTCCAGAAGAAGGAATAAACCCGTTTTTAGGATCTTCTGCGTTAATACGACACTCAATCGCATAGCCTCTAAACTTGATATCTTCTTGTAATGTTGGAAGGGGTCTTCCCTCTGCAATATGAATCATGCTCTGAACAATATCAATGCCCGTAATTGCTTCAGTGATCGTGTGTTCCACTTGGACTCTGGTATTCATCTCGATGAAATAGAAGTTATCTTCTTCATCAACAAGATATTCCATCGTTCCAACACTCTCGTACCCTAGTTTGAACATTGCTTTTTTAGAAGCACGAAGCAGTTCTTGGCGTACAGCATTGTTCAATCTTGGACTTGGTGCGATCTCAACCACTTTTTGGTGACGTCTTTGAATGGAGCAGTCGCGCTCACCTAAGTGAATGACATTACCAAATTTATCTGCCATAATTTGCACTTCAATATGACGAGGGTTTTGAACATATTTTTCAATAAATGCATCACCTCGCCCAAAAAAGCGCTCAGCTTCTTGGGTTGCTGCTTCAAACATCGGAATAAACTCTTCCTCTTTTTTGACGATACGCATACCCTTACCACCACCACCAAAGGCAGCTTTGATAATCACAGGGAAACCAATTTCACGCGCAACTTGAATAGCAGCGCTTATATCAATAATCGGTTGCTCTGTTCCTTCAAGAACAGGTACACCCACTGCCTTCATTGCAATTTTTGATGCCATCTTGTCACCAAAAAGTGCTATATGGTCAGGTTTTGGACCGATAAAAGCGATGTCATGGTCAATACAATACTGTGCAAAATCAGCATTTTCAGACAAAAAGCCATAACCTGGATGAATGGCATCTGCACCGACCTCTTTGGCAAGAGCTACGATACTTTTGTAATCCAGATAGACTTGAATAGGATCGCCTTTGAGCAGATAACTTTCATCTGCTTTTCGGACCCAAACACCATTCGCATCAATTGTTGAAAAAACACAAACACTTTTGATCTCCAACTCTTTACATGCCCTAATGATCCTAAGCGCGATTTCACCGCGATTGGCAATCAATACCTTTGTGATTTTTCGTGCGTACACTCGTCAACTCCTACTAAAAAATAGAGAACAAATTATATCACTTAAATATTAAACTAACCCCTACAAGGAAGACATAATTTTGACATAACCTTTAAAGCCAATCCGAACGTTTGACACTCTCGTCTATATCGCGTCCTATGCGTTGATGCAATGCCCAATAGTAATCCACAAAGGAACGCACACGAAGCTCATTGGGAAAATATATACCCTCTTCTTTACGTGCATAGCGCTCTAAAAAGAGTTTAGCATCTGCTTTGGCGAGATAATGTTCTAAAAGTTCTGTGTAGGTTTTAAGATACCACTCTTTAAGCATTTCATAGGCATTGGGTGAAAGGTCAATCTGCAATGTTTGATCAAAGGTCAGAACACCGCTTTGAAAAAGTCCTGTCAAGTGAATTAACCCTTCACAATAATACGGCTCTACTTCACCTGTTTTCATCCATCCAATTAAACCAATAGAACGCTTAATGGTATCTCGTAAAATGGCCTCTTTGAGACTTTCATCTTCTTGCATAAAAAACGCAACTAAGCCACCTGTCGTTGCTTTAAACTCTTCAATATTTTTAAAGACACCGCTTTGATTCATTTTAGCTTCCGTGTCATGATCCATCCACAAAATATGCCCAAATTCATGCCCTATGGTTGTAACCTCATACACTTGATGCCATGTTTTTGCATCATGATAAATGAGTTCTCGCTCTTTATCCATAAAAGCTTTACCTAAGACCTCTTGATTAATTTTCAAGAAGGGTTTATCACGCAAAGAGTCTAAGATGTTATCGGAAAAGGCAAAGATCTTTTTGCCAAGTTCGTGACTGACAGTTTCATCATTGGGCACGACTTGCGCTGAAAAAAGTCCATTAAACTCTGCCGCATAAAAAAGAGCGGGTCTTCCGATGTATAGCTGAACACGTTTCAAATTAAACAGCATCATCTCTTTGATCTGTGTTGCATCAAGATTATTTTGATCAAACAGACGAATGATCATTTTCAAAATCCGCTCATACGTTACGTAAGCGCCTTTGTCTTCAGGGTTAGAAACCCTGACATCCCACTCTAATGCAACCGCTTTCTTATAGTGATCTTCGTAGTATTCCAAAGGATGTCCAATTTGAATTGGAGAGGTAATCTTCATCCATTTACGATCCACTTCTGCCCATTTTGCAATCAGTTCACTGCGTTCTTCTTCACCAAAAGCATCATTGAGTGCTTTAAGATAGCTAATATACGCCTCTTTTTGATCCAAGTCTGGATCATCCATTTCCGAGAGATCATCACATAAATCTTGAAGGGTACTTCGTACCTGTGAAACCTCTTTAGGAAAGGCTGTTGCATAAGCTCTGGCAATATAACCGCCTTCTACTTTTTCCAAAACAGAATACGACCTATCACCATCGTTTCCTGAAGGATCTGGATCCATTAACCCTTTTACATGTAACATTTCAGCAATCGCTTGAGCGTCTTTATTGTATTCCAGTTCGAGAAGGGGGTTGATGGTGTTAATAATGTGTTCATTCCAGTGCGATTGCCACGCACTCATTACAACGCCTACTTCATGGACTCCTCTTAAAAGTCGACGATAAAAGGGTGAAAACAGCCACTCTTTTTGTACTTGCATAATCAGTTCATTGTGACATTTAAGATAAAAATCTTTCACCCACACATACGCTTTTTCTTTCGCTTGAGTGATAAAAACCTCATCTTTAGCCTCTTTTTCTAACGCTTGAACCATCTGTTCATCACGAAGATTAATCAGACGAGTGAGTGCTGCTACCCTATTTTCACGAATTAAACTTAATTCAATACTTGTTAGAAAGGTATCGATCAATGTTTCGATACGCTTGTCGCAATCTTCAGATTCTACAATACTAAAATAACTTCCAAGAGCCCTCTGGCGCTCCCCTAGAAGTTCATAAAACCGCTTTAGATCATTTTCAAATTTCGGAGTCATCATCATTCTCACATTTTTTGTATTTTTTTAAGTATAATTTTATCTCCCCTTATATCATGAAGAGATTAACTATCACCTTAATACTTAAAAATTTTAAGTTTGCTTTTCATGTACATTATCACAATGGGATTATACTACGAAGAAGGATAGATGATGAGTAGTCACTATGAATCCGTTAACACCTACCTCAATCGAGGCATTGTTGAAGCGAATATTACCTTTGCAAAAGCCCATCAAACCTCTTTTTGTATCGCTAAATTTGGATTTGAAGTCGATTTAGAAGATGGCTTTTTCTTTAAAGACCTGATTGCATTTATCCATACTGAGCTTGGATTTCAAACACTATTACAACAAGGAAATGACACTTTTTTAATTATTTTACGTGATTTTAAAATCCACTATGCCAAAAAAATGCTCAAAAAATTAGAACACAACATCAAACAAAACTTCAAAATTGAGATCAAGAACATCGGTATGACCCTTTTTGATGCAAGTGATTCCTACAAAAGTTTACTCGACCGTTTGGATAAATACTACATCATGTCACGCCTCTCCACCCGCAAAAAAATCTTTTACGGAACCCTTGATTTTGATTTTTACGAGACCCAAAATAAAAATGATGTTCTCACCTCTATTTTGCACAAAGAAAAAGCAGTCACGTTGTACAACCTTTACAATGGTATCTCCATCAAAGAAGAGGCAAATATCGCCAAGTTTGATGAAGGCATCGCACAACTGACCGTCAACGCACCTAAGATTTTTTATTACACCAAAGAGAGTTTTACCTTTATTCAACATGATAGAATCCCCAATATCATCAAAGCCAAAATTATTAAAGTTGATCCTGCTAAATCACTCCTCGTGCTTGCGAATTTAGAATTTCTAGATGCGTCTCCACTCGATCGAAGTTACACCAGAGTCCAACCTCAAAAGCCTATTAATGCAACACTTTTGCTCAATAAAATCAAATGTATTGATGGCAATGTAGACACTCTCTCAGAGAGTTCTGTTGTTTTACATGTAAAGCTTGTCGACATTGAAAAACTCATCCATAAAGAGCTTGTTGACAAAGAGTTTGATGTCTCTTTTCAGATTCCTACGGTTAAAGGTTTTTTAACCATGATCTCGGCAAAAGCAACGATTTTTAGCATTATTAACGAAACCATTGTGCTCAACATTCAACCCAATACGTTCATGAAAACAAAGATAAGACAGTATGTTGCCTTGCGTCAAAATGGGCTCTTAGTCGATTTGAAACAGCAACTAAAGCATCTCAGCTAAAAAGATCCAAACGCTTTGCTTGGCGCCTTTAGGACATCAAATGCGTAAGATTAATGAAGAAAAAGCTATGATATGCTATCCATACGAGGAATACTCCTCTAGTTTTTTAAGGTCTTGCGTGATACATCAAGCCTTATTTATATATTTCCCTCACTGTAGAAGGTAAGGGAGCGTCTACATGTAACACTCTTTCGAGTCGATAAACCACTGTGACACAACGTCTCTTTATGACAATCCAAAAGGAAACCCCAATTTATGTTATTTTCACAACTCAATCTTAGTGCCCCTCTTTTAAAAGCCGTTCAAGATGAAGGCTACACAACCCCAACACCCGTTCAAGAAAAAGCGATTCCTCCTATTTTAGAAGGTCGCGATATGCTTGCAGGTGCGCAAACAGGAACAGGAAAAACGGCTGGTTTTACTCTTCCAATTTTAGAGCTTCTGTCTCAAAAACCACGCAACAAAGTGAAACCCGTTCTTCGCGTGCTTATCTTAACACCAACGAGAGAGCTTGCAGCACAAGTACAAGAGAGCGTTAAAGCGTATGGCAAATACCTTCCATTTAAAAGTGCGGTTATCTTTGGTGGTGTGGGTATTAACCCTCAAATTCAGATCTTACGCGCTGGTATTGATATTCTTGTTGCAACACCGGGTCGTTTGTTAGACCATGTGTCTCAAGGGACTATCGATCTTAAACATATTGAAACGTTTGTACTCGATGAAGCTGATCGTATGTTAGACATGGGCTTTGTAAAAGATATTCGCCGTGTTATTGCCCTGCTTCCAACCAAACGCCAAAACCTTCTTTTTTCAGCCACCTATTCCGATGACATTAAAAAACTCTGTGAATCCATCTTAAAAAATCCCGTCATCGTCGAAGTGGCTCGTCGTAATACTTCCAGTGAATTGGTCAAACAACGTGTTATTATGGTCGATTGTAAGCGTAAAACTGCCCTACTCGCTAAGCTGATTCAAGAAAACAAATGGGAGCAAATTTTGGTCTTTACACGCACCAAACACCATGCCAACAAAGTTTCTGAGTATCTTGCGAAGATTGGTATCAACTCTGCTGCTATTCATGGCAATAAAAGTCAAGGTGCCAGAACCAAAGCGCTCGCTGATTTTAAAAATGGCTCCGTCAAAGTGCTTGTAGCAACCGACATTGCTGCACGGGGACTGGACATCGACCAACTCCCTTATGTTGTCAACCTTGAACTTCCAAACATTGCGGAAGACTATGTTCACCGCATTGGAAGGACAGGGCGTGCTGGAAACAATGGTGAAGCCATCTCTTTAGTGTGCGTGGATGAACATGAGTATTTACGAGGCATTGAAAAACTCGTCAACAAAAAATTTGAACGCGAAATTGTTGAAGGATTTGAACCCAATCCTGAGATTAAAGCAGAGCCTATTCAACAAGGTCGTGGTAGTAAACCACAAGGTCAACCGCGTCGCAGGGACAATGCCCCTCGCGAATACGTCGAAAAAAGAAGAAACAGGTAAGCACTATGATCTACGTTGATGCCGATGCCTTTCCCAATACGCTTAAAGAGATTCTGCTTCGAGCCGTCTTTAAGCGTAACATTACCACCCATTTTGTGGCGAATAAAAAAATACCGCTTCAGGACTCGCCTCTACTCACAATGATCATTGTCTCCCAAGGCGCGGATGAAGCCGATCACTACATCGTCGAACATGCCGTTGAGTGTGACTTGGTGATTACCGCAGACATTCCGTTAGCGGATAGACTGGTGAGCAAAGGCGTTCTTGCCCTCGATCCAAGAGGTACGATTTACGATGAGAATAATATCAAAAGCATCCTTGCCATGCGCAATTTAATGCAAGAACTCCGAGATGCGGGCGAAATCACCGGAGGTCCTAGTGCCATTGGTGAAAAACAAAAGCGAGCCTTCGCTGATGCGCTCAATGCGCTCTTACAAAAGCGCAAATAGTTTTACATGTAAAGCGCAAAATCTTTACATGTAAAGTTCTTAGCTCATTTTTCTCAATCCAATACTTTGCAGAATCAGGCAATGATATTACACAATCGTTCTACCCTCCCAGAACCTTTTCGTTTTATACTTTCATCACCAATATGATTACATGGAGATGACAGCAATGAACACTAAAATACTTGGAAAAACGGATAGTAAAATCTCAAGCATCGGTCTTGGATGTATGGGTATGAGCTTTGCGTATGGGCAAAAAGATGACAATGAAAGTCTTGCCACCCTACACCGTGCTCTAGAATTAGGCATCAATTTTTGGGATACGGCGGACATTTATGACAATGGTGTGAATGAAGAACTTATTTCCAAAGTCCTCGTCCCCAATCGTGACAAAATTTTTATCGCGACTAAATTTGGCTTTCGAACACGAAGAACACATGGCGATGCCTTTGAGATGTACCTTGATGGTTCACCCAAACACGCCAAAGAGGCGGTTGAAAAGAGCCTTCAACGACTGGGTATTGATACGATTGACCTTTACTATGCACATCGTGTTGATCCAAATATTCCCGTTGAAGAGACCGTTGGAGCAATGAGTGACCTAGTCAAAGAGGGAAAAGTGCGTTACTTGGGACTCAGTGAATGCACGCCTGAGGATTTAAAAAAAGCCCATTCCATTCACCCTATCAGTGCGGTACAAAGTGAGTATTCTCTTTTAACACGCGGCGTGGAAGCCGAGATTTTACCGTTAACCAAAGCGCTTGGCATTAGTTTTATCCCTTTTTCACCGCTCAGTCGTGGGCTAATGAGCAATGCTTTGGATGTAAACACGCTTAAAGAGGGCGATTTTAGAAAGACACTGCCTCGTTACAATGGCGAGCATTTAGAAAACAATCAAAAACTCGCTACTGCCTTTGCAAAATTCGCTGCTGAAAAACACTGCACCCCTGCGCAACTAGCCATTGCTTGGGTCATCGCCCAAGGCGATAATATCATCCCTATTCCTGGAACCAAACGAAGAAAATATTTGGAAGACAACGCAGGAGCGGTAGATGTGAGCTTAAGCACTTCCGATTTGAAAGCCATCGAGACTATCGTTCAACGCTATCCCAATGTAGGGCCTCGTTACAGTGAACGCGAAACCAAATTTGTCAAAAAGTAACCTATGAGCAACCAACAAAAAATCTACTTACTCGCTTTTATGAGTTTTTTGGTCGGCACTTCACAATATATTATTGTAGGGGTGCTAGACCAAATCGCCACTTCCTTAAACATTTCGCTTTCCAAAGCGGGTCAATTGGTCAGTGTTTATGCCCTTGCAAGCGCTATTGGTGCTCCGTTAATCATAATGGTAACGGCAAAAATGAGTCAAAAGGCACAGCTCATTCTCTCTTTGATTATCTTCATTATTGGCATCTTTGCGATGCTGTTGTTTCAAAGCTACTTTCTCATTGTCATCTCTCGTATGATTGTAGGTACGGGTGCGGGGGTGTTTATTGTCATCGCGTATGGCATCAGTGCGCAACTTGCCGAAAAAGGCAAACAAGGAGTTGCCATGGCAAACATCGCCATGGGCTTTAGCCTCGCTTTGGTTTTGGGAATTCCTCTAGGGCGTATGATTACGGCTGTGGCAAACTGGCAAACTATTTTTTGGATGATTGGCATTTTGAGTCTGCTCTGTTTGGGGGTGATACATAAAAGTATTCCAAAAACACTTTCGCAGACGCCTATTGCTTTAAGGGTGCAACTGGCCTATCTAAAGCAGCCCAAAATTTTGTCGGCCCTTGGGGTGACGTTTCTCTTTTTTATCAGTTATGCCGTGATTAACACCTATATCATGCCACTTCTGTTTTCCATCCGTACGATCAGCGAACACGAAATCAGCACGATTTTATTAGCGCTGGGAATTACGAGTTTTATTGGAACAAAACTCGCAGGTTTTTTAGCCGATCATGTCGGCATTGCACCCACACTTATAGGCAGTATGTCGCTTTCTTGTGTCATGCTTGTGCTGCTTTTTTTGGTGTCACATTCACTGATCTTGACATCGCTCTTACTTCTTATTTGGATAAGTGCCGCATGGACATTCGGTCCCGCACAGAGTATTCATTTAGCCTTTATTGCGCCTGAAGCTTCTGGCATACTGTTGAGCCTGAATATTTCGTTTGTCCAATTTGGCTTTGCCACTGGTGCAGCACTGGGAGGCATCAGCATTGCCCATTTACCGATTCATTCTCTGTATGGTATCGCCATTTTTTTTGTGTTAATGGCACTCTTTTTGTTACTCTTTTCGCGAAAATGGCATTGAAAATTCTTTATACCTATGAACGTGTTATAATTTTCTCACAAGGAGTTTTTGATGGACACATCCCCTCAACGCTACAAAGAAGAGCTCATTCAAATTATTTTGGCAAAATGTGCTGAAGAAGGCGCGATGAAAACGGCTATTCCGTCATTAAGTTTTTACACCACAACGACAAATACCGAGTGCATCCCTGCCATTTATGAACCTTCGTTGTGTCTTGTGTTGCAAGGAGCTAAAATCTTACTCTTGGGAGGAACGTACTACCGGTATGATGCGTTAGGTTACGTACTTGCTTCCACGCACATGCCTACACGTGTCCGCATTACAGAAGCTTCAACCGAACATCCTTTTATCTCATTGAAACTTACCTTTACGATGGAAGATATTTTTGAAGTGATGAAAGAGACGGAACCTAAAGCGATGTGTGTGGCTATGCGAACACCCGAACGTGGGCTCTGTTTTGGAGAAAGCAACACACCGCTACTGGATCCACTCATGCGCTTAGTGCGTCTGCTGGATACGCCTCAAAACATCAAATTTATGGCTCCGCTTATCATGAAAGAGCTTTTGTACATCGTGATGAGCGATAAAGGTGGTGAATTTTTGCGAAAATATTTGATGGATGGCAGTAGTACCCAACAAGTTGTGAAAGTTATTTCAAAAATTAAAAATGATTTTGCCGAAAATATCAATATAAAAGAGCTCGCCAAAACGTTTGCAATGAGCGAATCTTCGCTTTACCATAACTTCAAAAAAGTCACGCTTATGAGTCCGTTGCAGTTTCAAAAAACACTGAGACTTGAAGAAGCCAGACGTATGCTTTTAACACAAGGTCTTGACGCAAGCGAAGTTGCTTTTGCTGTCGGGTATGAAAGTCCTTCGCAATTTAGCAGAGAATACGTGCGTATGTTCGGACTTCCTCCTAAAACATATGCAAAAACGATTCATCACGATGCGGAAAATATTGCCTAATTTTTTACATGTAACGCGTTACATGTAAACGTTTTATTGAAATATGCAACTTTTATAGAGAATTGTTCTACACTTGATGATTCAATCACCTTTATATTCAAACAAAGATACCCTATGAACACATTAAATTTTGATCCTAAAACACAGCGCTTTCAGAATCTCTATCCTATTAAAACACCCAAAATGACCTTAAAGCAAAGCCTTCGCGCCGCACAAGAAATTCTTTACAAATCGGCTCAGAAAATCCCTACGAGCAAGATACCACAAATCAAACCCGATCTTGAAGTATTTGAAAAAGCCAGCGATAGGCTCAAATTCATCTGGTTTGGACACTCTACGGTTCTGCTCAACATCGATGGTATTAAGGTGCTCTTTGATCCTATGTTTTCACTCTATGCCTCACCTATCAAAGGAATCATTAAACGCTTTCAACCACCCGTATTGATGCTCAAAGAGTTGCCTTATATCGATGTTATCGTTATTTCACATGATCATTATGACCATTTAGATAAAAAGAGTATCCAATTTTTCAAAGACAAAGAGACACGCTTTGTGGTGCCTCTTGGCATTAAACGCTATGTGATGAAATGGGGAATATCGGAGCAAAAAATTGTAGAGCTTGATTGGCATGAATCCTATCAAATGGACTCCATACACTTTACAGCCACCCCAGCCCACCATTTTTCAGGCAGAAACCTTTTGGGGCACAATAAAACACTGTGGGCTTCATGGGTTATCAAAGGGAAAAATGCAAACGTATTTTTCAGTGGAGACTCAGCGTACAGTCCCCATTTTAAAGAGATTGGTGAGCGCTATGGAGCATTTGATATGGCTTTTATGGAAAATGGTCAGTATGATAAACGCTGGATTAATGCCCACATGATGCCAGAGCAGACCGTTCAAGCGATCAAAGATATTCAAGCAAAGTTTTTTGTTCCCATTCACTGGAGTATGTTTAGGCTTTCACCTCATCACTGGTTAGATCCGATCATCCAATCGCTGAAAATTACAAAAGAGCAGAACGTTCATATGCTCCATCCCCTTCTAGGTGAAATTATGAGCATACCTTTATACTAGCGTTCTAGGAAACTTCTAATTCTTGATCTTTCGTTTGCGTATAAAGCCAGAAATGTTTTAAAGACTCTAAGTGCATTTTGATGTATTGATTATCACTGGGTTGGGTGTATTTGAGAAGTGATATTCCCAATAAATCCCCCACATATTCAAAATGGTCTAAATTTTGAATACTTTCAAGAAAAGCATGGGTTGCTTCGAGTTTTTCAACGAAATTTTCCAATCTGTGGGTGGCAAAGGCACTGTTTAATTGCCCATCACGGCATAAAGAGTATCCAGAGTCCTGATTGACAGAAGGACAAGCGGTGTCGATAAATATGTGCTCAAAATAAGGACTTACGGGATAAAGCTTACACGCAGGTGGTCTTTGCAAGTAGATGCTACATTGTTGATTGACATAATATTTACAATAATTCTTCCCATCATTTAAGAGGACATACGCTACTAGTTTTTGCTCTTTGACACTAAAAAGAATCGGAAAATTTTTATAAACCTCTTCGAAATCCTCTAAGATAAGAGGAGACGCGGCAAAACCCTTAGCCCCATTGCAACAGTGACCTTCACAGGTTGAACAACCGTGAAAATGAAAATCGTGACTTTTGATATTGACAAAACTTCCTATACTTTCCATAAAACCCACTTTGCTATCAACGTTATTGTGTATCTTTACATGTAAAACAAGATGCTACTTGACGCCTAGAAAAGCATTATCCATTCCTTGTTTTATGAAGGGAGATTCAAAAGGGTATGTCATTCTTGGAGTATTCTCCTTTTTGGATTATAATGCTTTACATGTAAAACAGCCATAAAGAAATCGTAGAGAGCATCCCTCAACTATAGTGGAGCTAAGATGAAATTCTTTCTCATTGTTTTTTTAGCTTTATCGTCTCTTTTAGCGCAAAACAGTACGCTGCTTCCAACGTCACAACATTTCTCTGATTATGAAAAAATTGCCATTCCCTTTGATATAGAAAAATTGAAAACAGTATGGCGGCAGAGAATTGAAACGATTCGCACCCAAGGAGTTATTCCGCTCACCGACATAGAATCTTCCTTTAACCCCGGCAAATTTAATCTGATCGACTATGCCAAAATGATGGATGAATACGGTGTTGCGCTCATCGCTTTTTCACCCGAGATAGGCGACAATGCGTATGAAGATGATGCTAAAATTTGGTGCCATCTGGCGCAAGTGCGTTACAGCAATAGAGCCAAACACTATACACCCGCTTATGTGCGAACTTTGTTGGAGCGTTATCCTAACCTCTATTTTGACCTTGCATTTGGCGATATGCACTCTGTGTACAAACCAAGCCTTGAATACCATGCAACCATTTGGGACAGAGAAACCAGAGGCTTAAAGCAAGCGTGGGCACAACTGATTGAGGATTATCCTTACCGCTTTTTGATCGCGTTTGACATCGGCGGAGATCGTCACGATGATCTGCCTGAAAAAATCAAAGTATCACGAGATATTTTGAAAAGTTTATCACCTCAAACGCAGGAAATTGTCGCGTACAAAGCATTTTGGAAATGACTCTTCAAAGAAGATTTTTAACACAATTCTCTTACCTGTTGTAATCAAATCGTAATTAAATCCCACTAAAATTTGAGCGTTACAAAACCAAACTTGACAAAAAGGATTTCTATGAAAAAAATGCTTCTTCTCTCTGCATTAGCAGCGGTTAGCCTTATTGCAGCAGATAAAATTAGTGGTGCAGGTGCTAGTTTCCCAGCTCCTATTTATTACCAATGGGCTCACACCTATGAGGCAGCGACAGGTATTCAAGTCAATTATCAATCCATCGGTAGTGGCGGTGGAATCAAACAAATCCAAGCGCGTACCGTAGACTTTGGTGCATCTGATGAGCCATTGGAACCTGCAAAATTGGCTGCAGATAAACTTTTACAATTTCCAGCCGTTGTCGGTGCAATCGGTTTAGCGTACAATATTCCAACACTTGACGGCAAAGAAGTTAAACTTTCTAACGCGGTTGTCGAGGGAATTTTCATGGGTACGATTACCAAATGGAATGATCCAAAAATCGCAGCAGACAATGCTGGCGTTACACTCCCTGATTTAGCAGTAACGATTGCTCACCGTTCAGATGGTAGTGGTACGACATGGAACTTTACTTACTGGTTAGATAAAATCAGTCCAGCATGGCATGAGAAAGTAGGTTTGGGTAAAACCGTTCAATGGCCAATTGGTATCGGTGGAAAAGGTAACGAGGGTGTTACAAACATGATCAAACAAACTCCAGGTTCAATCGGTTATGTTGAGACTTCTTATGCTGAAAAAAACAACCTTCCTATGGCAACCATTCAAAGTGCTGAAAAAACATGGGTAAAACCAACCACTGCAACGATTAAAGCAGCAGCAGCCAATGCTAAATGGAAAGCAGAAGAAGGATTTTATCAAATCCTAGCCAACCAACCAGGTAAAGAGACCTATCCAATCGTAGCGGCAACCTTTATCTTATTGCCAACTGAAAAAGTAGCAGAAAACAAAAAAGTAGCAACATTCTTTGACTACTCATTTGAAAAAGGTGCGGAAGAAGCACAAAAATTGGGTTATATTCCCCTTCCAAAAGAGACAATTACCGCTATTGTTGCTTATTGGAAAGCAAACGGCGCTAAATAATACTAAACTATTAAGCAAGGGTTTTCCCCTTGCTTAGCGTACTTTTTTATCTTTATAGGACAAGGAACCATTAAACCAATGAAAAACTTTAATGTTGGCGATTTTATATTTGAAAATCTCTCACGAGTGATGTCACTCTCTGTACTTTTAATTCTTGTGAGTATTTTTTATGTCTTGTATGACCACGCTAAACTTGCCATTGATGTCCTTGGACTCAAATTTATTTTTGACACCGATTGGGCGCCTAACCTTGAAAAATTTGGAGCATTTCCAGCCATTTATGGAACACTCTCCAGTACAACCATTGCGATGGTTTTAGCAACACCCATTGCCCTTGGTATTGCTATTTTTCTCTCTGAAATTGCAAGAGGACGTTTCAAAGCATTGATTGGAACTATGATAGAACTTCTTGCTGCAATTCCATCCATTGTTTATGGTATGTGGGGTCTCTTTTTCTTTGTACCTATCATTCAAAAATTGACGCATAGTTCAGGTATCGGCACATTGACTGCGAGTGTTATCTTAGCTATTATGATTATTCCTTTTACCGCCGCTGTTTCGCGTGATGCTATGGATACAACACCAGACATTTTGAAAGAATCAGCCTATGCCCTAGGCGCTACCAAATGGGACGTCATCAAAGATGTCATCATTCCTTTTGCCAAAGTGGGTGTTATAGGCTCTATCATTCTCTCGTTAGGAAGAGCCCTTGGGGAGACGATGGCTGTCACGTTTGTTATGGGAAATAGCACCAACATGCCTTCCTCCATCCTCCAGCCAGCTACCAGTATTCCTGTGATCTTGGCCAATGAATTTAGCGAAGCTGATGGCGATTTATACTACTCCAGCCTCTTCTATTTGGCACTAATTTTGTTTGTGGTTAGTTTTTCTGTCATCGCCGTTGCTAAATTTGCCTTTTTACGAAAAGTGAGAAAAAATGGTTAATACTTCTTATAAAAAACGAAAAATCACCAATATAATTGCCCTTTCTCTTGCCTTCTTCGCAACTGCAATTGGTATCTTTTTTCTCTTTTGGATTTTAGGGGTACTTTTGGTGAATGGACTTTCACATATATCTCTTGATCTTTTTATGAAAGATGGTGCACCTCCAGGTATTGCACCCAGTGGTCTTCGTCATGCTTTAGTGGGACATTTAATGCTTACTCTCTCATCTACCATTATTGGCGTACCGATGGGACTTTTAGCAGGAACCTACCTCAGTGAATACGGTAGAAATTCACGTTTTGCTAACTTTACACGTGATATTTCAGACATTATGATGTCCGCTCCTTCGATCATTGTAGGTGTCTTTGTGTATGGTATCTTGGTCATGCCGATTGGGCACTTTTCAGGCTGGGCAGGTAGTGTGGCACTGGCGATTATTATGATTCCTGTCATTATTCGCACCACCGATGATATGCTTGCTCTCGTTCCTATCGAGCTAAGAGAAGCTGCTTACGCACTAGGTGCGCCTAAATGGAAAGTCATCATTCAAGTGGTCTATAAAGGGGCGATTACAGGCATTACCACGGGTATACTTTTAGGGGTTGCTAGGGTTGCGGGAGAGACAGCTCCACTGCTCTTTACCGCCTTTAATAACAACTTTTTTTCACTCGACATGTCCGAATCCATGGCATCGCTCACCGTAACGATGTTCAACTATACCATGAGCCCTTATGAAGATTGGCAAGCCATCGGTTGGGCCAGTGCGGCGATCTTAGCGTTTGCCATTCTTGCCATCAACATTGGTGGTCGCCTTCTCATTAAGAAAAGAAATAAATAAAGGAATTTTATGTCTACGATTATTACCATGAACGATCCTCTTGAGCTTGAAGTTAAAAATTTTAATTTCTTTTATGCAGGGAAAAATGAGCCCAATCTCAAGTCCGTCGATATGCCTATTGCAAAGAAAAAGGTTACGGCGCTTATTGGACCGAGTGGTTGCGGCAAAACAACACTGCTTCGATCGTTCAACCGTATGCATGACCTCTACCCAGGAAATCGCTACGAAGGAGAAATTCGCTTTCACAATGACAACCAAAACCTCTTAGATAAAGAGATTGATTTGATTGCACTTCGTATGAAAATAGGAATGATTTTTCAAAAACCAACCCCTTTTCCAATGAGCATTTTTGACAATGTAGCGTATGGCTTGCGACTTCAAGGGCTTAAAGATAAAAAAATACTGGCAGAAAAAGTGGAAAAAGCGCTTCGCGGTGCGGCATTGTGGGATGAAGTGAAGGACCGCTTAAAAGATGGTGCTTCTGCCCTTTCAGGTGGACAACAACAACGCCTTTGTATTGCACGTGCTGTTGCGGTTGAGCCGGATGTTTTGCTATTTGATGAGCCTACCAGTGCACTTGATCCTATCTCAACCTTGGCCATTGAGCAGTTGATCATCGAACTTAAAGAGCAGCTCACTGTCATCATTGTCACACACAACCTTCAACAAGCCGCACGTCTTTCAGACTATACTGCCTTTATGTATTTAGGCGAGCTTATTGAACTAGGAGCCACCAAAGATATGTTTGTTAATCCACAAGAACGCCTCACAGAAGAGTACATCACAGGAAGATTTGGATGATTCCAATCTTCCATCATCCTTTTTACATGTAAAACTCATAATTCCTTCATAATAAATCTAAATTACTTATTTTACAGCCCATTACATCTTACTATTATTGTATTGTTTAGTATACCGATGTATAATTGCATGCTAATTTTTAATTTATGTCAACAAGGATTTTTATGTTAACCACTATTCGAGCTAAACTCTTCTTCTTACTTTTTGTTGTTCTTTTGGGCACTGTGAGTCTTAGCTATTTACTCATTTCTAACACAAATGGTGCAGAGAAGGCATCAAGCCAAATTCAAACAACGGGGGAAATTTCAAAATATACGGCGCAACTTTTGATGTATGCACGAGGCTATCAACTCTTTTTTGATCAAGAATCATTAGACTCCTATAACCTCTCTTATAAAAATCTATCTGAGAATCTTGATACATTGCAAAAAAGACTTCAGTTTAAAGAGAACCTTGATCGTTTAAGTCAAATTCAAGCAGATCTTCACAAACATTATGCCACCAATGCAGCACGTATCGAAATTATGAAAAAATACACCACACAGATCACTTCACCTGAATTTCTTGCATCGGCTGATGGTAAAAAATTTACGCAATTAACAGCACAACTTCATACTGAAAATATTTCTCTTGAAGAGCAAGTGACAAAATTTTCGAATGCCATTATGGCTTATGAAGATGCTCAACTTGAGAAATTTAGAATCATTGGCATTATGATGGCACTTGTTATTTCAGGTTTGGTCTCTTTTCTCTTCTGGTTTATTGCAAGTCAAATTAAACGCTCCATCCGAAAATCTTCCGATGAGTGTAATTATATTGGTCAAAACAAAGACCTAAGCCATACGATTCAAACCCTTGGAAACGATGAAATCTCCCAAATGATGACAACCGTCGATACCCTCCTTTCTCAACTAAGTACAGCGATTGATGGTGCTAAGCGTACGGCTTTAGAAAATGCTGCCGTTGCTGAAGAGCTCTCTTCGACCTCATTGGAGATCGGCAAACGTACGGAAGATGCGGCTAAAGAGGTTGATGAAACCGTCATAGCCACACAAGCAGTCGCTTCTATCTTAAAAACCAGTGAAGAGAGTTCTACGCATTCAGGTGATATGATTGCCAGTGTTGCCGATGAGTTAGGCGATGCCTCAAAAGAGGTTTTAGCTGTCTCTTCCGATCTTCAAACCATTGTGGTCAGTCAAACCGATCTTTCCAGTAGACTTGAACATCTGGATCAAGAGGTTTCACAAGTCAGACAAGTGCTCTCTGTTATCTCCGATATTGCCGAACAGACCAATCTTTTGGCTCTTAATGCCGCCATTGAAGCAGCGCGTGCAGGTGAACATGGACGTGGTTTTGCGGTCGTTGCCGATGAAGTGCGCAAACTTGCTGAACGTACTCAAAAAAGCCTTGTGGAGAGTAATGCAACCGTTGCCGTCATCGTTCAATCTGTGAACACCTCAACCGAAATGATGAAAAAAAGTGCAGAAGAAATTCAAGCGCTTGGGCTTCGCGCTGAGACAACACAATCCTTAATGCTCAAAACCGTGGACAACATGAATGAAGCAAAAGCACTTGCCCTAGGAACGGCTAAAGATGCGAAAGCGGGAAGCTCAAAAGCGAATGAAGTATTAGTTCGTATTAACAATATTCACCAACTCTCTACCACCAATGCTCGTAGTGTTGAAGAAATTGCCAGTGCTGCTGAACACCTCTCTAAACTCTCCAACGACTTAAGCCATGCACTTTCAGTGTTTAAAACTGCCTAAGGAGCGGTAATGTCAGAAATTATGCCTAGCCTCTTTTTGGGACATGGATCACCCATGAATTTGATTTTGGAAAATAGCTTCACGGAAGCCTTAGAAGCCCTTTCCAAAGAGCTTCCTGCACCCAAAGCCATTCTGGTTATCTCCGCGCACTGGTACACCACACAAACGGCAGTGAGCATCAGTTCAGGTATTGCGTATGAGACGTTGTATGATTTCTACGGCTTTCCTCCTTCTCTTTATGAGCTGAGTTATCCATCACCAACCAATAATACCCTCTCCAAACGCATCGCTGATCTTTTGGATGCGCCGTTGGTAGAGCGAGGATTAGATCATGGCGCATGGATGCCATTGCACTTTCTCTTCCCCAAAGCCAACGTTCCAATCATACAACTCAGCCTCAATAAAAACCTTCCACTCGCTTTACATGTAAAGATGGGCGAGCAACTTAAAGTGCTCCGTGAAGAGGGCATTATGATCATTGGCAGTGGGAACATCACGCACAATTTAGGGCTGGTTGATTTTTACAATATCAATGCTCCCGCCGTAGAATGGGCCAAAAATGTTGATACTTTTGTCGACAAAGCATTTACATGTAACGATACGGATGCACTGATCAGAATTGAGTCGTTGTGCCCTGATTTTAAAACGGCACACCCAGCCATCGATCACTATTTACCACTGCTTTACATCGCAGGGACACGCAAAGAAGAAGATGAAATCAACGTCATTACACCCTTTTTCCAAAACGCTAGCCTCTCCATGCGAGGTTTCATGCTCCATTAACACCGCTTTTGTTCACAAACCCTTGGTACGTAAGTGTTTACCAAGGGTGAAATCTCTTTACATGTAACCCCAATATCACGCTAAATCTCACACAGAACAACTACAATTAGAACGATAATAAATTAAATTTTATATGTAAGGAATATTTTATGTTTCAGACCATCCAAGCAAAACTGCTTTTTTTACTGGCGATTATTCTCATAGGTACTTTAGGGCTTAGTTATTTGCTGATATCCAATGGAAATCATGCGCAAACAGCTGTGGCAAAAGTGCAGACCATCGGTAAACTTCCACGCTATACAGCAGAGCTTTTGATGTACTCTAGAGGCTATCAAATTTCATACAATCAAAAATTTATGGACGATTCCTATCAAGCCCAAACTAACCTCATTCAAGCCATTGATGACCTCAGACCTTTGCTCACCTCAGCCAAAGAAATTGAACTTTTGGATGTCATTCATAAAGGCGTCGAGGAGTTTAAAGCCTCTAGCACACCGCGCTTTGAAATGCTAAAAAAATACAAAGAGACAACAAACTCGCCTGAATTTCTGGCTACTGCAGAGGGCAAAAAATTTACAGAGCTGACCAACATCGGCAGAACTGCTTTCATTTCGATCTCAAAAAATTCCGATGAACTCTCTAAACTCATCGAACGCGATGCAGGCACCACACTCAACAATGCACAACATATGGGAATTGTCATGGCACTTCTCATTTTAGGGTTCACTACATTTCTGTTCAGATACATCGCCCTTAAAATTAAAAAATCCCTCACCAAAGCAGCGCAAGAGTGTGAGTACATTGGGCGTACGAAAGATTTGAGCCATTCGATTGAGATTATGGGAAATGATGAAATTGCTGACATTATGCGCACAATCAATGCTCTTTTTGATCACTTACGCATGGCGATTGATGATGCTAAACGCACCGCGATGGAAAATGCCGCTGTGGCAGAAGAGCTCTCTTCCACCTCCCTTCAAATCGGGAAACGTACCGAAGAGACGGACCAAGAAGTCGATCATGCGGTCAATACCACCAAGAAAGTTGCAAGTATTTTACATACCAGCGAAGAAAATGCTCAACATGCGGGCGTAGTGATGCAAAATGTTGCCCATGAACTCAATAATGCTTCAGAAGAAGTCCTTGCTGTCTCAAATGACCTTCAAACCGTTGTTGTCAATCAAACCGATCTATCCGCACGTTTAGAACAACTTGATCAAGAGGTTTCCCAAGTCCAACAAGTCCTTTTGGTGATCTCCGATATTGCAGAGCAAACCAATCTTTTGGCACTCAATGCCGCCATTGAAGCAGCACGTGCAGGGGAACAAGGGCGTGGATTTGCCGTTGTCGCTGACGAAGTGCGAAAACTCGCTGAACGTACTCAAAAAAGCCTTGTAGAGAGTAACTCTACCGTTGCAGTTATTACCCAATCCGTCAATACAACATCCGATCTTATGAAAAAGAATGCGAAAGAGATTCAGTCTCTTGGACACCGAGCAGAAAACACCCAACAATTGATGCTTAAAACCGTCAGTAGCATGAATGCAACCGCAAGCATTGCAGAAGGTTCTGCACACGAAGCCAAACAGGGAAGCAGTGAAGCTGCTGTTATGTTAGAGCGTGTTGCAACCATTCATAAACTCACCTCTACCAATGCCAGAAGCGTCGAAGAGATCGCAAGTGCTGCAGAACACCTCGCCAAACTTTCCACGAGTCTCAGCCACGCCCTCTCCGCCTTTAAAACAGCCTAAGCTAAAAAACTCCCAAGTCCCTATTAGGGCTTAGGAGTTTTTACGCCCCTTTGATATAACGCGTCTTTTTAGCCTCTTTGATCTTCGTGATGTCGACTAAGATGAAGCTGTCCACGCAGTTGGCGAACTCTTTGTCGATGTTAAAATCTAAAAACAAAATGCCGCCTTCCTCGCAGAGTTCGGTGTACTGTTTGTAGAGGGTTGGCACACTGAGATCCATCGAGGAGAGTTGTTCTTTAAGAACTGTAAAATCCTCTTTATAGTCATTGCCTTTAAAAAAAGCTTGCGCCTCTTCTTTTTCCGCTTTGCTCATAAAAAAACGATTACGAGCACTCACCAACTCTTTGGGCGTTGAAAAATAGAGCGCATAAAAAGTCACAATAAGATTTTTGGCGATCTTAGGATAAACATCACTCAAACTTACAGGACCGTACATATAGCGAATATGCGGGTTTTGAAACAGATACGCCCCAATGCCTTGCCAGAGGTAATCCAGCGCCCTACTTCCCCAATAACGGGGTTGCACAAAACTGCGCCCTAGTTCAATGGAGTTATGCAAGTAGGGCTCAAACTCTGGGGTAAACTCAAACAAAGTTTGTGAATAAAAGCCATCAACACTAAAATATTCGCTAATAAAATTTGCCTCTCCAATGCGGTAAGCACCTACCACCTCAAGCTCTTCATCATCCCATAATACAATGTGTTTATAGTGTTTATCGAAAAGGTCTACATCGCGTTTTCCACCCGTTCCCTCTTCCACTTTTCGGAACGTAAACTCTCTGAGTCGTCCAATTTCGCGCATCAAAATGGAACCACTTTCGTATTCATACAGATAGATCTTTTTGCCATCACTCGTTTGACCCAAAAGTGTTGACTTTTTAAGCTCAGAGCGAATCGCTTTGCGCTCTTCTGGATGCGCAATAGCGGTTTGTGTTGCAAAGATTCCTTTTTTACCTTTACTAATTTTATAGAGATGTTTTTTGAGCAAATTAATCAGTGTACTTTCGCCGAGTTCTGACTTTTGAAGTGTTTTATAGGCAATCATTTCACCCACTTTAAAGTTGATCACTTTAGAGCGTTTTTTAAACATCTCACTGGCAAGCAAAATCATCGAAAGCTTTTTGTTAATCATCGAAATCGTATAAAATAGCGGTGAATTTTTAGCATCTATGTAAATAGGCAAAATAGGCGAATTGCTCTTTTGTGCAAATTTAAGAAACCCTTTTTTCCATTTCGTATCTTTAATGCCAGTGGGATGTGCGCGTGACACTTCACCTGAGGGAAAAACGATGAGCGCTTCATCATTTTCAAGCGCATCGTAGACTTTCTTGATCGACTCTTTTGCTGTAGCACCAGATATATTGTCAATGGGAATCAGTAAACTTTGCAAAGGTTCTATCTGCATTAAAACATCGTTGGCAATGACTTTGACATCGCTACGTATCTCTTTGATGAGTGCAATGAGAGAAAGCGCATCCAATGCACCTAAGGGATGATTGGCAACGATAATGACACGACCAGAGGAAGGAATATTGGCTTTATCTTTGTTTGAAACGGTATAGCCAAAATTGAAATACTCCAAAACCGCTTCCACAAAATCAAACCCACGATATGCTTCCCCATGAATGAGAAAGGTGTTAATCTCATCTTGATGCAAAAGTTTTTTCAGCAGATAAATCAGACAATTTTTCACAATTGTTGGATAATAGACAATACTAGGATACTTGAGGTGTAATGCTTTTTCAACATCAACCATGAATACTCCTTTACTTTTTCGCATAGTATAAAAGGAGCTCATTACGATACGGTAACGAAGGAGAGGTTTTTATGTTACCATATTGTAATGATTTCCTATTAGAATGGGAGCAAATATTATAAGGAATACAAATGCTTCAAAAGTATGAAGAAAGACTCAGTGAAATCAAAAAAATGCTCTTGGGTTTAGGATCAGATATTATCATGGCAAGTGAAAAAGCACTGAGTGGCATGGAAAGTTTAGATGCGACTCGTTTTGAATCTGCTCGCACTTTACTCAAAAATGTGGAGACCCAAGCTAATGCGATTGATAATGAAATTGTTGTGACATTAGCGCTTTTTGGACCTGAAGCAAAAGACCTTCGTAAAATGGTTGCTTACCTTAAAATCACCAATGAACTTGTTAAAATTGCTGAAAATATCCGCAGTTTCAGTAAGCGTATGGCACTCCATCTTCAAGGCGATGTACCATTGATCTCACTGCACGAATACTCAACACACCTTTGCAAAACCTCTGTTCAAGCCGTTACGTTAGCCCTTGGCACGATTGATATTGGCGATAAAGATACGCTTGAAGACACATATCGAAAAGTCAAAGTGGAAGAGAGCAAAAGTGACGATCTTTACTCTATTTTGGAAAAAAATATCTTGAGTGACATTACAAAAACCATCGATCAATCCGCTGATTTTATTCAGATTTTAAGTACCATGCGTAAACTAGAGCGTATGGCAGATCGCAGTGTCAATATCGTCCAACTGATGATTTTCTCACGTGTGGGTGGAGAGATGAAAACCTATTAAAATTCTGCCATGCATGTGGCAAGCTTGAGTGCCTTAGCGGCTAGCGTAGCGTGTTGAGCTTTGCCCAACGCGCGTGTAAAGATCAGAGGGAAAATGAAACAGACTATTTTGATTATTGAAGATGAAGAAGATCTCTTAGAACTTTTGGAGTACCATTTGCAAAAAGAGGGTTATGAAACGTTAGGCTTTTTAAGCAGTAAGAATGTTGAAAAATGCCTTCAAGAAGAGCCCATCGACCTCCTCATCGTTGATCGAAATTTACCAGGGGTTGAAGGCAGTGAGTTTGTTGAGAGCCTACGCAAAAAAGGGTTCACACAAGCCGTTATTTTTGTCACCGCCAAAGACAGTGATACCAACATTGAAGAAGGTTTTGTGCGAGGAGGAGACGACTACGTTACTAAACCGTACAATATGAAAGAGCTTCTTTTACGCATCAAAGCGATTCTCTCTCGTACTGCACCCAAAAATGAAAAATCATTACTCTCTTACCGTGACCTCAGTCTCGATCTTGAAGCACACCGTTTACATGTAAACACCAAAGAGGTCGAACTCACCAAGCTTGAGTTTGACCTATTACGCACCCTTATTGAAAACAAAAGCTCTGTGCTAAGTCGTGAATTTTTACTGGAACACGTTTGGAAAAACGATGAATTTTTTCAAGATAAAACGGTCAATGTCGCTATCAATCGCCTCAAACAGAAGATAGATCCCACCAAAGAAAAAGAGTACATCAAGTCTATTTGGGGAGTAGGATACACTTTATGCTAATGCTCCACCAACACATCACACGAGCACTCCTTGCACTTTTTTTAACGACACTCTTGCTCTCAGGCGCAGTCAGCTACTTCGCCATCAAAAGTGACAACATTGATCACTATCGAAATAATCTCGAATCCCATATCAAGATTTTAGTGCGTGAATTACCACAAATGAACGACCTTGATAGTTTTGCAAAACGCTTTCGTGAGAGTACCGATATTCGCTTTACCCTCATTAACGAAGAGGGTATGGTCGTTACCGACAGTGACCATGACAGCGAAACAATGGATAATCATTCCCATCGCGAGGAGATGATCAAAGCGGGCAAAGCCTCTTTTGGTTACTCTATCCGTTTCTCTGATACCATCAAAAGTAATTTTCTATACGTAGCACACCGCTTTAGCATGAACGATCATATTTACTTTTTACGATTGGCAAAAAATATCGATACTATTATGCATAATTTCTATGCTTTATGGTTTAAAATCGCCATTATCTTTACTGTGACAATTCTGATGGGATTGTATGGGGCGTATAGTTTTAGTCAAAAAATTCGACAAGAGATCGATAACATCGTCGAGAACCTTCAACAAATTGCTGACAAAGATTACAGAATTAAGCTCTCTTCACATTTTAGTATGGAGTTTTTAGAAATTTCCAATTATCTCAAAAAACTAGCTTCCAAACTGGAAAAAAGAGCCAAACAAAAACGAAAATACACCGCTAAGATCAAGCTGATTAGTCAACAACGTAGCGATGTTATCTCTGCCATTAGCCATGAGTTTAAAAACCCTATCGCTTCCATCATGGGATACGCGCAAACGCTTTTGGATGATCCCAATACCAATGCGCAAATTAGAGAGCGCTTTTTAGGGAAAATTGTTCAAAATGGGCAGAAAATTTCCAATATGATCGACCGTTTAGCGCTAACAACCAAATTTGAAAACGGTGATTTTACAACCCAAAACACTACATTTGATCTAGTGAAGCTGACTCAAGAAATTGCACAGAGTTTTAGAGAAAAACAGCCTACCCGAACCATTCATACAGAACTTCCTGCAATGTATATGGTATCGGCAGATCGTACGATGATAGAGCTTGTCATCACTAACCTCATCGACAATGCCCTCAAATATTCTGAAGAAAGCATTACCCTTATTCTTGAGAATGACGCTTTACATGTAAAAGATCAAGGCATGGGTATCAAAAGCGAAGAGATCGAAAAAGTGACTCAAAAATTCTACCGCTCGAATTCACACTCATGGGATAACTCCATGGGACTTGGACTTGCTCTTGTGAACTACATTCTTAAACTTCACAACACTACACTAGAGATACAAAGTAGCTTAGGTGTAGGATCTGATTTTTCATTTAAATTACCTTCAAACTGATTTATTATAAGATGAACCCATCAATTTCGTCACTTTTGTTAAAGTTTTGGCCAGGTATCTGGCAAGCTTTAGCGTCTCAGTGGCAAACGTAGCGTTGTAGGCTTTGCCTACAATGTGTATCAAAATATAAAAGGGCTCAACATGTACAATATGGGTGAACCGCGCATCAAAATTGTTGCGATGCCAAAAGACACTAACCCCTCTGGTAATATCTTTGGAGGCTGGATTATGTCGCAAATGGACATTGCAGGAAGCCTTGCTGTACGCGATCTCAACGTTGGACGCGTAGTAACGGTTGCCGTACAATCTATGGAGTTTAGAGAAGCCGTTAAAGTAGGTGACGTTCTGAGTTGCTATGCTAAGATCATGAAGGTGGGGAAAACATCTCTTACCGTGCGTATTGAAGTCAATGCCGAACGCTCCATTGAAGGAGCACACCGTTGTTTACATGTAACGAGTGCCGTGATTACCTATGTCAACGTTTCGTCGGATGGTAAAAAAATGCCCATTCCTTATACCGATAACGAACTCATAGCGCTCGGTATTGAAGTAAACGCATAACGCGTTTACTTCTCAAGAACAAATTGACTCAGTGGGGTATCTGCGACCATTAAATCCTCGATTACCCCTTTACCCTCTAAAATTCTAAGCTTTGCTCTCACCGTTATTCCGCTATTTTGTCTTAAAACTTTTTCAGCTTTTGGTGCTAATTCCTCACGCATGTAAAAACGATCAAATGGTAATGAAAAAGAGACAAGTCTTGAGACATCTTCTTTTTGAGTCATACCTTGATAGAGAGGATGAACATTCACTTCCAAAAAATTTCCACTCAGTGGCTTTGTAAAGCGTATCTCTTTGATGCTATCCTTTTGATCACTGTGTTCAAAAATGGCATACGCTTTAGAATGTTCTCTCATAGTTTCATCCTCAGCTAGAGGTGCTTTTGTAGCCGTATCAAAACGAAGTGTAACATAGCGTCCCCGAAACGGATCGTACGGATCAAGTGGCGATACTTTCAAATAAAAGACTTCACCTTCTTTGAGAATGCGCTCATAACTGAGTATTTGAAACGCAATGACGCCAAGTTGTACGGCACACAGAAGCCCAAAAAAAATCCACGAGAGGAGTTTCATATTTTTCATGCGTTAGCCCTCAATTTTCGTCGTACAAAAGCATTGATCACTAAAAATAATATGCCTGTAACGATAAATGCCACACCTTTAGCTACCAGATCAAACTTAGCATCCATGAAATGAATCCAAACCGTTAATGCGATTAAAATCATCCCTTGATTGATCAGTCCTAAACGCCCCTCTTTGGCACCGCATACAATCATCCACGAAGCCCCCAAGAGTAAAGATACATTGATAAAGAGCATTGGAGCCAAAGCAGATATTTCGTGATGGCTTTGAAGCAGTGTGTATATCAAGAAAATGATAGGAGTCAGGATAATAAGCACTTCAGCGGGAACCTGCTTAAGCTTTTGTAAAAATAGCACGAGAAGTGCTACAAAAAGTACGATCAGACTGATCGCCAGCCAACCTATCTGACTAGATTCATCTATCATTGAACCTGATCCATCCAGCCAAATGCGTGCCCGAAACGAAACCTGAGTCAGCACCAAGAACAAAGCTCCAAATTTTCCGATGCGTTCAAAAGGACGTTGCCATGTTTTTTCACCATGCGAAAGGTACAGCATTCCTGCCATGTAATACAGTGCAAAGAAAAGTGCAAAATAGTTAGCCATACTGCGCAAATGAGGCATAAGACGCGTTTGCGTTAAGATTTCAACGAGAAAAACAAGAAAAAGTGAGATCGAAAGTCCCCAACTAAGGAGTAAGGTGCCATTGGTATTTTTTGCTGTTCTCAGTTGCCACACATAGTAGCCAAGCCAACAAAGCACAATGCCTAAAAGTGCCCATGTACTAAGGAAAGAGTCTGTATTCATTTCCAGCAATGTGCTTAAGTCACTTCGATGACTGATCCACACAACTGTCCACAAAAAGATCTGTAAAAAAGCGGCACCCGAAGAAGGAAGCAACCATGCAATACCAAAGGAGAGTAAGAGCCAAATACTCAGAAAATCAAACACCGTACCGCCCAAATGGTATGTCTGTCCAATGATCGCCAACGATGCGCCCATCATCAAAAACCAAAGAATGCCACTCCCTTCTAGTAACGCTGTGTCGTTTGGCTTGTAGCGCTTCACAAAAAAGCCAAACGTTTGTGCTCCCACTAAAAGAACAATGGCGAACAGTGTACGCTCCAGATGCCCCAACGCATCCCAATTGTAGGCTAAAAGGGAGATAATGCCCAATCCTACAAGCGCAAATCCTAGCAGACTAAACGCTATACCTGAAGAGCGAGAAGACGTTTTTTCACCCGCATAACGACGCAAAAGTACCTGTGCGCCTTCATCGGTAACAATACCCTCTTGAACCCAAGAAGGCAGCTCTTTCTCAAGCCATTGGTAAGTTTCTTTGCTCATAACTACCTTTACATGTAAAGATCAATCAACGATAAAAAGCTTAGCTCCACTTGGCGTATACGAACGATGTGCCATCGTCTCATCTGCCACTTCGTAACTCATACCCGCTTGAAGAACGTGGACTTCTCCATTTTTAAGCTCCGTATAAAGTTCACCCTCTAAACACAAAAGAATATGCCCTTTTTGACACCAGTGATCGGCTTTATACCCTGCGGTATATTCAACCATACGCACGCGAATACTTCCACACTGTTTCGTACGCCAAAAGGCACTTCCACTCTCGCCTTTGTGTTCCACTTTTTCAACATTTTCCCAATCGGTTGTGCCAAAAGGGATGTTGGTCATATTCACTTTACATCTCTTTTACAGCCATATTTTGCGGCATAAACTTCGCCAAATGCGTGCATAGAGTCAAGCACTTTTTTAAGCTCTAAACCGATAGGGCTAAGCGCATACTCCACACGAGGAGGCACTTCAGCAAAAACTGTTCGCTCAATAATATGATCGGCTTCTAACTCTTTAAGTTTTTGTGTCACCGTTTTTTGTGTCACTTGTGAAAAAGCTTCACAAATGTCTTTAAATCTTTTTTGTCCGCCTAATAATATATAAACGATAAATATTTTACTTTTGTCGTTTATAATGTCCAATGTCAATGCTACAGGGCATTGCAACTCTTTTACGTCTGTTGTTATCATTGTTGTCACCTCTTAATTTGTATTATACCATAATCACCATTTTTGTTCTTTACTTACTTTTTATTCTATAATAAACTTTAAGGTGTTAAGAGGTATATTTTTCTAAATTTTTAGGAGAGATACTATGAAAAAAACATTGATTATTTTTGCGCACCCTAACATCGCGGAGTCCAAAGTCAACAAAGCACTTCTTGAGAGCATCAAAAATGAGCCAAATATCACCGTGCACGATCTTTATACTACGTATAAAACCGTAGAGGCTATTGATGTTGCTAAAGAGCAAGCCCTATTAGTCCAATATGATCGCATCATTTTCCAATTTCCACTCTACTGGTATAGCACGCCTGCTATGTTAAAAGAGTGGCAAGATAAAGTTTTGGGATATGGTTTTGCATATGGCCCAGAGGGTAGCAAACTGGCAGGAAAAGAGAGCAAAATCATTGTGAGTGTGGGTTCACCTGAGTACGCTTACCAAGCAGGTGCGTACAATAACTTTACGCTCAGTGAATACTTAAGACCGCTTTACTCAACCATTGTCTTTACAGGGATGGAATTTAAAGGGATTTTTGCATCTTACGGGGCGATGAAACTCACCGCAGAAGCGCTTGCAAAGGATGTTAAAACCTACCAAACCATCTTGCATACAGATGACTGGAGCACTTCCCTTTTCAAATTTTTAGCGGAATAAGCCAAAAGGGGCATGCCCCTTTTATGCCTTATCTTTGGGCAATACAATTGTGATAAACAGCCCACCTCGCTCATTGGTTGCATTGATGGAGCCTTGCATCGTCTGTTCAATAATCTGTTTGGACATATAAAGCCCTCCACCATTGCCACGTGTCGGATCTTTTGTGGTAAAAAATGGATCAAAAACATGAGGAAGTTGTTCATCCGTCACGCCACCTCCATTGTCTGAAACTTCAATAATGACATAGTGCTCTTGCTCATACCCCTTAATGGTAATTTCACCATGAGCAATCTGCCGCTCAATAAGCGCCTCTTTTGCATTGTGAATCAGCACTAAAAGGACATGCCCCAGCTCTTTCTTAAAAGTATTCAGCGCAATCTCTTGCGGACAATCCACACAAAATAAAATATCTCGATTGGCAATGCCACCATCGTTCATCCGAATACTCTCTTCAATACATTTCGATACTGAAAACAGAACTTTTCCCGTGTCGGCTAAAAAGAAATCTTTAAAATCATCAATCGTTGATGACATACTTTGAATTAAACTTCTTAGTTTTACAATCTCGTCTTCAAGGGTTTGAGGTGTGAGTTTTTTCATTTGGCTATCAAGATAAATCTTGCTAATAACCACACTAATCGTATTAAGCGGCTGTCTCCATTGATGCGCGATATTGCCCAACATCTCTCCTAAGGCTGCCAGTTTAGCTTGTTGAAAGAGCATTCGATCTTTAAGTCTGCTGTTCGCAACTTCTTCATCGATCTTTTTTTCCAAGTTTTTATTGAGATATTCTAGCTCTTCTTTTGTATCAAAGGACTCGCACAGTGCTGTTGAAATAGCACCATATTCATTCTCTTTGAGCAAATATTTACGTAAAGGCTCTTTATTTTTAGCATTGAGCGCAACTGTAATGTCTCGCAAAGGAAAAGAGATAAATTTTGCAATCAAAAGGGCAAAAACGATCATCAAAATAACCGTATGCACAATGGTCAGCTTCAACTCTTTTTTACCATAGCGATCCAACACTTCACTCATTCGATTATGAATATGTAAATAGAGTGTGCCTACTTTCTCGCCTTGAATTCCACTTAGAGGAATTTCATGGACGGTGTTATAGTCATCGTCATTTTGAATTGCACTTAAACGTGCCTCTGCAATTCCATAGCCACTAAGCTCTTCCAAAAATGCTTCATCCCAATGCTTCACAATCAGAACAAACCCTTTCGCTAAAGAGTTTTGAGCAATAGTCTCATCAATACGATGAATCGGCGCAACATAGCATTCTATAATTCCTTGCTGCGGTACTTTGGCATAGAAGTGTAAGAGCCCCGCATTGGCAGTATCAAACACCGCAAAAGGGATAAGCGTTTCAATCGCCTCTAAAAAAGGTTTATTGGATTCGGAAAAGAGGATTTTTTTATTCTGATCCAAGATATACATTCCATCGATACCAAATTGTACAATGCTTGCTCTAAGGTTATCTTCAGCCCATTGCGGATCTTTCGTATCGGTAAAATTGGCAAGGTCGTTCCACGCAGCATAATCAAGTGCTTGTTTTTTAAAAGAGTCTGATTTTAAAATTAAAAGTTGTTTGAACCCTTGAACGATCTCTTGGGCATTCTGCTTAGCCATCGCATTGACATTGTCGCGTTCATTCACCCAAATGAAAGCTTCAACACCAATAGCCACTAAAAAAGTTAACATTGTCAAGAAGAAAAAAGAGGACTTCACACTCATCGCGGCACTCCTTTTTAATATGCAAATAATGCATAACATGCTTTACATGTAAAGGGCGTCACCTACCGTTCGCGTAGGTCTCCCATCCTGCTTTTCGTAGCACACATGCAGGACATTCGCCACAACCATAGCCCCATGCATGCTTTTTATCGTGGACACCATTATAGCATGTATGTGACTCATCGATGACGAGTTCTAAGACACCCTCTTGGTGTGAAAGTTCAAAGGTTTCAGCTTTTGTGAGGTGCATAAGCGGGTAATGGAAAGTGATGTTGGCTTCGCTTCCAAGATTAAGGGCAAGTTCAAGCGCCTTTACAAAAGGCTCTCTACAATCAGGATACCCTGAATAATCGGTCTGATTGACTCCAATGATGATATGCTCAATCCCTTGTTTTTGCGCAAATGCGTGCGCAAGTGTAAAAAAGATCGCGTTGCGATTGGGAACAAACGAAGCAGGGAGATTGGTATGCGTTCTGTGATGTGCGCCAATATCTTGCGTACCATCAATTAAAGCCGAATCATTCAGTTGTGAAAAGGCATCTAAGCTGAGCAGTGTATTTTTTACATGTAACGCTTTGGCGATCTTCTCAGCTTGCGCAATTTCCACGCGATGCTTTTGACCGTAATCAAACGTAATGCTTTCAACACTATCAAAACGATTCTTTGCCCAACCCAGACAAGTCGTACTGTCTTGTCCACCACTAAAGACCACTAATGCTTTGGAAGCAATTTTTCCCATTATTCCACTCCTAAAAACTTGTGCAACTGCACACTCAAGATAAATTGTGGATGTTCTTTGACAAACTCCACACAAAAAGCAACATTTTCTTTGTTGGGTCGATCCATCTCATTTTGAGGCTGAATGAAGATGGGTTTGTAGCTTGAAAATTCAAGTATTTTTTCAACTGCAGACTCTTTGCTCACCACAAATTTAATCTCATCGTAACCATATTTTTCAATTTTATCCCAATCTTTTGGGCTATAGGTCACCCAGTTAGCACTCGCAATGTTGGAAAAATTATAGCCATTCGTTTCGACAGAAACAGCATACATATACGCTTGCAAATAATCAATAAAACCATTAAGATTATAAATACTCGGCTCGCCACCTGTAATGATGACATTCATGGCAGGATAAGGCTTAATACGTGTTAATACCTCATCGAAACTAAGACTTTCATATTCTCCTTTGTGCAAGAACTCATCACAAAAGGAACAGGTGAGATTGCACCCATACAGTCGAATAAAAATAGAAGGAACACCAACATGCGCACCTTCTCCTTGAATAGAATAAAATATATCGACAACTTTTAACATACAACCCTTTTCCTTAATAATGTTTCAAAACATTATTATCTATTGTGTAACATTATAATATGAAATGGATTAGAAGATTATTTGAAAAAGTGCCTCTTGTTTTAAGATTAACAAGAGGCGTGTAGGTTTACATGTAAGCTTTTTAGTGATGTGATTTGATAATTAGAATGGTCATTCGGATGTTGATCATAATAAATTTTATCACTTGCCAAATCACACAGGTTCTTCTAAAAAGTGTAAACTTTGAAGGAATCGGTGTAAAAGCATTTTGTGAATACGGTGTTAATTTCATACTATTCTCCTTTGTTTTCATTTTTTGTCACGCCTTTAGAGCAAAGCTCTAAAGACTACGTTAACACTGAGTTTTGCTTGGCGCAATGCCCGTGCATCTTCGATGCTTTTAAGTTCTTATGGAACTTTGTCTCGCACTCAAAGCAAAGCTTCTCATGCTACGCTAACGCACTTTATTCTGGGATAATGGACCAAAAAGGTTTCATTTTGGCTTTCCAGATAAATGCATGGTGTAAAAGATGCTTAACCCAATGGGCAGCAAGACCAATTTCACCAAAAGTACCGCCAAAATCTCTACCATAATCAGGATATTTTTTATAATTCGGAATAATCGGATACATGGTCATCGCAACAGCGGTTCCTGAGAACAACCCTTTACCAGCACTCGCAACACACGCTGCACCCATTTCCGCCATACACGCGGTATGGGTTGGTGCACTCGCACCCCCTATCATATCAACGATGCTTGCAGCAACCGCTTTTCCCATCATCGCACTAGGCATTCCTGTTCGTGGAGGTGTTGGATTGATCGGTGTGCCATTAGGAGATTTCATCGGTTTAGAGATGATATGCGGTGGTGCAAAGGCAATACCTGCCGCAAAAATATTTTTATATTTAGGATTTTGACATGTTTTTGGCCAATCAGACGCATCCCATGTTTCATACGGAGCTGTTGCTTTTGAGTAATCTCCATCAACAAACATAAAACCACCCGCATTGAACATAGAAGAGGTAATGTCTTCTCCATTTTTATCGTATGCTTTCATACCAGCCCCTGCAAATGGAGGAATGAGCATAGAAAAGTCATACGTCTCTTCTTTCATTTCGCCTGCAAGATTTTCGTAATGGACTTTGTCTTTTTCAACTTTATTGACATGCGCTCTCGTGATCCATTTGACATCACGCTCAGCGTATAAGGATTCTGCGAAGACTTTGCCACTCGTGATGTAACCACCCATTTTAAGGTGCATACCGCCTACACCAAAGTCACCGAGTTCATATTCATTAGAGATATAAGTGATGGTCGCTTTGTCACGAACGCCTTCAGCACGCAAGCGATGATCGACGTTAAACGTGTACTCAAACGCTGCACCTTGACAGGTACACATTCCATGACCTGTACCAATCAGAATCTTTTTCTCTTCACCTTTTTTTAATGCTTCGATAATCTTTTCAAGCTCATCTGCGGCATGTTTTGCATGCGATGCGGTACAAACGGAAACAGTGAAGCCATTGTCCGGTCCTAAACCTTCTGTTGCTGCAAAATTGAGTCTTGGACCTGTGGCATTGATAAGATAATCATACGTGATTTCCTCTTTTTCGCCCTCTTTATTGGCACCAGTGTGTTCTATGGTAACAAAATTTTTACTATTATCCACTGTGCCCTCAGGGTGAATAGTAAGTGCTTTTGCTTGAATATAGGTAATGCCCGCTTTTGCATAAATGGGTGCCAAATCAAAAAGAACTTCCTCTTGATCCATTTGACCAACACCTACCCAAATGTTCGATGGAATCCAATTCCACTTGCTATTAGGGGTTACAACCACAACTTCATGAGTTCGATTGAGCCATTTTCGCGCAAACTGTGCGGCGGTATGCCCTGCAACACCACCACCCAAAATAACAACTTTAGCCATCAATTATCCTTATAAAAAATGTAAAACTTTCTGATTGTATAATAAGAAAAGATAAAATAAAATTGTACTATTACAAATCCGAAGTTATTTAAGGTTTAAAAAAGGTTTACTTTTTTTGACAGCTATATTTTGGTATGATTCCTAAGATATTTTTCGATGTAAAAGGGTATAACCAATGTTATGGCAAATCAGTAAAGAATTCGATTTTTGTTATGGGCACCGCGTTTGGTCACAAGAGCTGGATGCTGAATTTTCCCTCAGTGGGTGCTTAGCATGCCGTCACTTGCATGGACATCAAGGCAAAATTATCGTTTTTTTACAAAGTAATGAACTCAAAAATGGTATGGTGACAGACTTTCATCATCTGAACTGGTTTAAACTCTTTTTAGACAATACCTTAGATCATAAATTCATCATTGACATTCACGACCCGCTCTTTGCGACCTTATTGCCTCATTTTGCTGACAAACAGAATTTACTTTCCCATGAAAGTGGTTATAAAACACCCGATCTCTCTTTTATAGCGCATGAACCAAATTATCTTGTAGAAATGTATGAGGGGTATATTATCGTTGATTTTGTGCCAACCAGTGAGAACATCTCAACGTGGCTGCTTCAAATCATTGCGAAAAAGATGAGTCGCTTGGGAGTGGAAGTCTCGCACGTAGAGTTTCTAGAGACCCCGAAAAGCCGAAGTATCGTTTACAACCATTAGCGTTCTACCCGAACGCTGAACGCGGTCTCTAGAGCAAAGCTCTAAAGACTACGTTAACACCGAGTTTTCTTTGAAGTCAAGCCCGCGCACTTTCAGTGCTTTTAAGCCTTTGGATAGACCTTTTCGAGTTTTTTATAGAGCGCATCCACGGTGGGAGCAGACTCGCCATGAAGCAATGAAAGCATCACTTCGTTATCTTCTTTGCCATTCCACACTTTGATGTAATGTCCCTCTTTGTAGCCATGATCTTGGCGGAATTGGTTAAGCACGTTTTTAGCCACATAGAATTTGTACAGCACTTTAAGGTTGATGCCACATTTTCTTGAAAGTGTAAAATACTCTTTCAACAGTCCATCAAAAAGATCCATTTCAAAACCTGTCGTATCGTGAATGATACTCTCGATGTCATTGACCAGCTCCATTGGTACAGCCATACCGATAGAGAGTGGCTCTTTGGTAAACGCTTCAAATCCCTGAACATCCAACACATCTAAAACAAGTTTTTCAATATCGCCTCTGTTGTTCGTTTTATAATCTTCCAATAACAGGCTCATAATAAAATGCCAAATATCAACGATTTCAACGGTGACATTATCCCAATCGGTTGGTTTATTAATGTTTTTCCAATGTTTCCAACTAAAACTATCAATGAGTTCCGCACACTCCATATAAATACATCGCTTCCAGTTAATCATGCGGTTATGTTTGGTATAGCCATTTTCCCAGCCAATACCATTGGTTTCGTCGTTCAGTTTTTGCTGTAACGCAAACATTTGCGTTAAATAATCTTTACTTGTCATTCTATTCCTTCGATCTTAAAAGGGTTTCATTATACTTTTTTGCGCCATAAAAGTCAAAATGGATTCACTGCCTTTGCGGTATCCAAGCTCAAAACAAGCATCTATTTGTCTAAAAGTAAACAATCCAAAATCATTGAGTGTGGAATCGCTAATGCACAGATCACTCTGCTCTATCTGCTGTTTCGATGAAGCCAGAATGGAGAGATAAATAGCGCGCTCAAAACTGGAAAAAAAGTTATTTTTTTGCTTTACATGTAAAGGAAATAGATTGACACTCACCACAGGATAAGGAAGCTCTAAAAGTGGCGCTACAGGCAGGTTATCCATAAAACCACCATCAATAAGCGTGTAATTATCATAAGTGATGGGGCGAAAGATAGGAATGAGCGCGGAGCTTGCGATGGCAAGGTTAATTGTATTGCCATGGCTAAAGCGGACGATTTCGCCATGAGGTAGATCAACACATGTCATAAAAGTAGGAATGCTCATCTGCTCTAAACGCTCAATAGGGGCGATCTCTTTCAGAATAGCTGCTTTTTCATTGATGCGAAGAAGTCCCTTGCGAAAATAGTTAAAATGAAATACTTTACGAAAGGCTCGACTTTTAACGATGCGTAACAGATCAAAAGCACTGACACCAGAGCCCACGCCAGCAGCAATCACCGCACCAATACTGGCGCCTGAGACAGCAGCTATTTCCACATTGTTTCGCTCCATTGCTGCAATGACACCCAGATGAAATGCCCCCCTTGCCGCACCGCCAGAGAGAGCTAAGGATATTTTCAATGTCCCAGCCATCGTATAATCCTAAATTCACCCTCTAAGGTTTCGACTATTGCTGTGCAGGACTCGACCCAATCGCCGCAATTTAGGTACTTAATTCCCTCAATATCGCGAATCTCCGCCTTATGAATATGCCCGCAAATCACGCCATCGTAGTTATTGCGCTTGGCATGCTCACTGAGAATATGTTCAAAATCGGTGATAAAGGAGATGGAACTTTTAACATTGTCTTTGACGTATTTGGAGAGTGACCAGTGGCTGTGATAGCGCATTTTCTTGCGAAACCAGCCAATGAGTTGGTTAATATTGAGCAAAAGGTCGTACCCTAAATCACCCAAGATAGCGAGCCACCGTTTAGTCATCGTGACCGAGTCAAAAAAATCACCGTGCGTAATGAAAAATCGCTCATTGTTGAGGCTTGTATAGTCCACTTCATCGACAACCGCAATACGATCGCCCAACCCTAAAGGTAAAAAGGAGCGCAAAAAGTCATCGTGATTGCCAGTGATGTAAAAAACATTCGTCCCTTTTCGGGCTTTTCGTAAAATCTTTTGAATCACATCGGAGTGCGACTGTGCCCATTTTATCTTGCGTTTAATCGCCCAACCATCAATGACATCGCCCACTAAATAGAGGTTTTCACTGTTCGTAAATTTTAAAAAGTCCAAAAGCTCCTCCGCTTGGGAAAAACGCGTTCCCAAGTGCAGGTCGGAGATAAAGATCGAGCGAAAGGCTATCGGGTCTTCATCCCCTGAAAATTCGTATTTGGTCATTTGTGTTTGTCGCCATCCCCAAAAATATCATCGGCAAAGTGTGAGAACTTACCGCGTACCGATTTATCCAGCTCAATCGCAAAGAGTGAGATGTGTGTCTGCTCTTTTTTGGTCTGTTTGAGAAGTGAGGTCAAACCGTTGTTAAAGCGGTTTAAGTACATGTTATCAATTTGACGGTTCGAACCAATAACGATCGCTTTACAGTTATTATCCAGACGTGACAAGATGAGCTGTGTCGTGTTATTGGAGCTATTTTGCCACTCATCCAAGATCACAATAGCATTGCTCAGTGTACGACCACGCGCTTCACCCGGCCAGAGCTTTTCGATGTTGTACTTGGTAATCATCTCTTGCACTTTTTTCTCAATCGCGACTTGTGGCTCTTGGGAATTGTCACGCTTTTTCATCTTCTTTTTGGCAATAAACTCTAACGTATCATAGAGTGCCATATTGTAAATCCTAAACTTCTCATCATTGCCAGAGAGATAACCAACATCTGCACCTTTATCGACACTTTCAATGGAGTTTCGCACATAAACGATTTTTTCGTAGCTTCCTTTGGTAACCAAGCGCATCGCTGCCACAAACGCCATCAAGGTTTTACCACTACCTGCACGTGCATCAATGACATGAATGTCGTACATGTTGGACAAAAGGGCTTTCATAAAAAATTTCTGTTTGAGATTGATCGGTTTAATTTCCAACCCTCTAAAGTCCAACTCTTCATTAAGCATATGAATAATGCCACCCGGAGAGATAATCGCATGTTCCGAATTACCATCAGGGCTTACAAACTCATAACAGTAATTTCCATTATGATACTCTGGGTCGTATTCCATGATGAGTTTTTTATCTAATGTATTAAAAAGTGCGGAGTCGATGGGAAGCTGTTTGACAAACTCAAACTCTGGCACATCACTTCGATCTTCTCGCAAGGACTCTACGGTCACATTGTAAAAAAGTCCAAACATACGCGCATAAACGTCTAATGAGAGAAAAATAACTTTATAATCAGGATAATACTCTTGCGCACCCGCAGCCACTTCAAGGATACGTTTGTCATTGGATTCGTTGATAAATTGCGAGTCAATATCCGAGGTATAGATCGTTTTGGAAAAAAGATGAATGGCAATATCCTCTTCATACTGCATCTTAACGACGCGATAAGGCTCTCCACTGTCCACTTCCACCACTTTACACGAAGCGAGCATTCGAGCAAAACTTCTGGCTTGGTACCCCAGTTCCGTGAAGTTCTTTTTAAAATCTTCCAGCTCTATAAGCACCGTTTCTGGGATCACAATGATGTTGTTGCCGCCATCACACAACTCTTTAATAAAATTGGTATTGTGCAAGATAATGTTGGTATCGAGCACATAAACTTTGTTGACTGACATCTGACTCCCTTTCATGCGATAATTCTATGAAAACATTATATCAACTTGGTAACAAAAGGGGTGTTGTTTTATTGAGCAAAAATTTTTACATGTAATCATTTCAGACCTCTTAAGAATTCGGCGAAAACCAATATGTTATAATTGAATCTTATTCTAAGAGTCTCTCTTGGAAAAAAGGAGGTTAATAATGGATCGTTCTACAAAAATCTATCTGCTTTCACTGCTCCTTTTTGGTGGCGGTATCTTTTTTGTTATAGACTATGGTAATTCTCTTTATATAGGAACGCAGTTCATTTCCAAAACCGTTTCCGTTGGAAGCTTTTGGGACAATTTACGAACAACGTTTCTCACACAACTTTCGCATCCCCTCGCGCTTTTGTTGGTACAAATCATTGTCATTATGGCAGCGGCACGTACCTTTGGCGTTTTAATTTCTAAGTTTTCACAACCGCCTGTCATCGGTGAGATTTTTGCTGGTGTACTCTTGGGCCCTTCCCTTTTAGGGCTTATTTTTCCCGAATTTTCAGCCCTTTTATTTCCGCAAAGCTCCTTTCAAAACTTACATTTTTTAAGTCAGATTGGTTTGCTTCTGTTTATGTTTGTCGTGGGAATGGAGCTTGATTTTGATAAACTCAAACAGCAGAGTAAAGCGTCCGTGGTCATCAGTCACATTAGCATTATTTTTCCTTTTTTCTTAGGCACAATACTCGCTTACGTCATCTACCCCTCTTTTGCTTCAGAAACCGTTACCTTTACCGCTTTTGCCCTCTTTATAGGCATTGCGATGAGTATTACCGCGTTTCCTGTACTGGCACGCATTCTGAAAGATCGCAACCTGACCAAAACGTCTTATGGTGCGATGGCACTGACATGCGCCGCCGCTGATGATGCCACGGCATGGTACATTTTAGCGATCGTCATTGCCGTCTCGACATCCACCAATCTTTTGATGTCCGTGCTGATGCTTATTCCTATTGTCGTCTACATTACTGTGATGCTTTTTGTAGTGAAACCTTTTTTACGCAATTTGGGTACGCATGTGATTCATAACCATTCGCTTGATATGAAAGTGACAACGATTGTATTAGTTATTTTACTGCTCAGTGCACTGACAACGGAACTTTTAGGTATTCATGCCCTCTTTGGTGCCTTTATGGCAGGCGTCATGATGCCCTCCACGACAGAAAGTGAGATTAAAGAACGCATCGCACCGCGCTTAGAGTATGTAAGTCTTTTGGTGCTTCTACCACTCTTCTTTGCACTGACAGGACTTCGCACCCAAATCAATCAGCTTGAGTCACAGCACTGGATCGTCTGTCTGGCAATCATTGTTTTTGCCGTTGTTGGTAAGTTTCTCGGCAGTGCTATCGCTAGCCGTTTTATGGGCGTTTCATGGCGCGATTCGCTCGCCATTGGAGCCCTCATGAATACGCGAGGTTTGATGGAACTGGTTGTGCTTAATATTGGGTATGAACTTGGAATTTTATCGCCTATTTTATTTACGATGTTCGTCATTATGGCACTGGTGACCACGTTTATGACAGGACCTCTTTTATACCTGATCAATTTAGGATTGAAGAAAGATTAATCTTTACATGTAAAAGATTTAAACCCTTTGCAAAGAGCCGTTTTCACTTGGTTCTTTGCCTATTTTTTTGAGTATAATTCACCATGGAAACACTTGAAGCATTTTACAAACGAATCACCCATCCACTGCCCCAAGACTTACAAAATGGCATCGGGCACTTCAATGTCTTCACAAGGCAAGAGTGCGCTGAAATCCCTTACAGTCGCAAGGATTACTTTAAAATTACCTTTTTAAAGGGTAAGCACAGGGTTCATTACGCCGATAAAACCCTGCAAAGTGACCAGTACGCCCTTATGTTTTCAGACCCTTTAGTTCCTTACAGTTGGGAATCATTGGATGGCAAAAAGTGCGGTTATTTTTGCATTTTCACCGAAGCTTTTTTTTACAACCACGGAGCACTTCGAAGCTACCCCATCTACAAACCTGAGCACCCAAAACTGTTTTTGCTCAATGAAGCAACTGCCAAAGAGGTCGAAGCCCTTTTTGAAAAGATGCTAGGAGAAATTGACTCTACATACGCTTACAGGGATGATCTGTTGCGTAACTGGACGATGGAACTGATTCATATCGCACTAAAAATGGAGCCTGCAAGCATCATCCCTGATATGCAAAGCGATAAAAAGCGTAAAATTGACTCCTTGTTTAATGAACTTCTTGAAAGGCAATTCCCGATCACATCACCCTATGAGCGACTTGAGCTTAAAAACCCCAGTGATTTTGCCAGACTTCTCAACATTCACCCCAATCACCTCAACCGAACCCTCAAAGAGGTGAGTGAAAAAACAACCACCGAGCGCATCGCACAGCGCGTTTTGGAAGAAGCCAAGATTTTACTCAAACACTCTTCGTGGAGTGTGGGTGACATTGCCTACGCCTTAGGCTATGAAGAGTCCGCTCACTTCATTAACTTTTTCAAAAAAAAGCTCAATCAAACACCGCAAAATTACCGCATTGGGCAAACCAGACTTTTTTCATAGCCCTTAAAAAGATAAAGAGATTGCTTAGAGTGCGTTAATTTTTGAAACTCAAAATTGAGTCATAGCCAAAGCTATGGCGATGTTTTTAGTTTTGAAAAGTGATGTGCTATAAGCGATACTCTTTTTTTAATGGGCTATGAAAAAAGTCTATTGTTTGATTTGCGCAATGATTCGCTTGAATGAGGCATGAAAGAAATCTCCCTTATCGTGTATGATTTCACTACATTTCATCCATAAGGAAAAAAAATGATCTCACAAAAACAAATCTACGTGATGTCAGCCGTTGCGGGCATCAATGTAGCGAATATTTACTACAATCAACCCATTTTAAATATCATCGCGCAAGATTTACATGTAAGCGCTTTAGCCGTTGGCAATCTGCCTACCTTTGCGCAAATCGGCTACGGTTTAGGGCTCTTTTTTGTAAGCCCTCTGGGTGATAAAATGGATCGCAAGAAGCTTCTTTTGCTTTCGCATTTTTTATTGGGACTCTCTCTTATTGGACTTTCCTTTGTGGAAAACATCTATGCGCTCTACGCGCTCAGTCTTTTAGCAGGACTTTTCGCCGTCTCCGCGCAAATCGTCATCCCTATGGCGGCGGCGATGAGTGGTAAAGACAAAGGCAAAGTCGTCGGCTCCATCTTTAGCGGTTTACTCACAGGTATCTTGCTGGCTCGAACACTCAGTGGTTACATCACCGATTGGTTTGGCAACTGGCATGTCATTTTTGCCCTTTCAGCCCTGCTTGTGTTTGGTTGTATGGTGATGGTGGCTAAAACACTTCCCAGTATTGAGCCAAACTTCTCTAAAAGTTATGCCTCTTTGCTCTACTCTTCGATCTACCAACTCAAACGCTTTTCGCTTTTACGAAGCAATGCGCTGTTGATTACCGTTTTATTTGGTGTCTTTTGCTCTTTTTGGACAACATTGACGTTTAAGCTCTCCCTTGCACCCTTCAATTTTGACAGCGACATCATCGGACTTTTTGGTGTGCTTGCCGTAGCAGGAGCACTCTTAGCGCCCTACATTGGCAAAGTTGCCGATAAGATCAACCCAACCTTTACCAAAATGCTCTCTGTGGGAATGATCGTATTCAGCATCCTTATAATGAAGTGGTTTGATACTAGTTTAGCGGCATTTATCGTAGCAACGTTACTCCTTGACATCGGCTTTCAAGCGGTGCAAATCAATAACCTAGCGCAAATTTACACCTTAGATGAGAGTGCGCACAGCAGAATTAATACTGCCTACATGAGCTCCATGTTTGTCGGTGGTGCGCTTGGAACGTTTATTGGGGTGTATTGTTGGGAGCATGGCGGTTGGGAGCTTGTCACCGTGCAACTCCTCAGCTTAAGTGTTGTCTCTTTAGCCATTATTATCTACGCTGCGTTGTCCGCAAAACAGACCAAAGCGGACTAAATACGTTTACATGTAAAACCCTAAATCCTCACGTCTCATACCAAAGATTCATGGCTAAGCTGATCTTTGGTATGATTCTACTTTGTAACACTCATTACACTTTATGATTTTAGGAATACCTTTATGCCTTATACCTATGAAAAAAGGTGGGCAGGTCTTGGCGCACTCTGCCTTGCCATGTCCATCATTACACTAGACAATACCGTCCTTGATGTCGCCCTCCCCTCCATTTCAACTGATTTAAAAGCGAGTATGAGTGAACTTCAATGGATTGTCGATATTTACATTCTTTTTTTTGCTTCTATTTTAATTACGATCGGAGCACTCGGCGATCAATTTGGACGAAAGCAGTTTCTTAAAATTGGTATTGTACTTTTTGTGCTCGCATCTTTGGGTGCAGGACTTTCAACCTCAACGTTAGAACTGATCTTTTTTCGCAGTCTTAGTGGTGTTGGCGCGGCATTCATTATGCCCTCCACACTCTCCATCATCACGCATATGTTTACAGACTCTGATGAGCGTATGAAAGCCATTGGGCTTTGGTCGATGATCTTTGGGCTCAGTCAAGGCTTAGGACCACTTATCGGCGGTTTCATCCTTGAGTACACCTCATGGCATTGGGTCTTTTTTATCAACCTTCCTATTGGCTTGGTCGCCTTTCTTTATGCTTCGTGGATTTTGCCCGAATCGCACAACAAAAGCGCTAAAGCAGACATACTGGGTATGGTACTGTGCGTACTGTTTTTATTTGCACTGACGTATGGCATTATCGAAGCGGGTGTAAGCAGTTGGAGCGATCAAAGCGTTCGTATCAGTCTTATGATCGGACTTATCTTTTGCGCTTTTTTTATTCTTTGGGAGAGGCGTTGTTCTCATGCGATGATTCCCTTTGAGCTGTTTGAAAAACGTACCTTCACGATTCCCTCTTTTGCGATCGCACTCATTGTCTTTGGAATGGTGGGTTCTATGTTTTTCTTCTCGCAACTGTTTCAAACGGTTGAAGGCTACAGCGCCTTGGAAGCGGGTTTACTGCTCATGCCGATGACATTGGGCGTTGCGGTGGGCTCTAAGTTTGCACCGGATGTTGTCAAAATGTATGGCGCACCGCTCAGCATTGGTGGTGGTATGATCATTTCAGCACTTGGGATGGCGATTTTTGTCTTTACGATTGATGTGCATATGCCTCTGTGGGCGATTTTAGGTGGATTTTTAATTCAAGGTTTGGGAATGGGATTTTCCATGCCACCTTCAACCGATTCGATTATGGGCTCTATTCCCAAAGAAAAAGCGGGAGTGGGAAGTGCACTCAATGACACGACTATTGAGCTTTCTGCGGCAATGAGTATTGCGATTTTGGGCAGTTACGTTAACCGCATTTATCTTTTACATGTAAAGGAGATTGAGGTGGATTTCACGCTTTTAAAAGCGCTTAAAACCTCGATCCAAGCCGCCCATACAGCCATCGCTTCGCTCAATGATAACGCGCTTGAGGTCAATCTGCTTCACCTTGTGGATCAAGCCTTTATTGAGGGAGTCCACCACACCATGATTTTTGGCTGCCTTATCTCTGTGATGAGTGGTCTTTTAGCCATTTGGCTCTTGCCTAAAACACTGAAAAGCGAAGCGCATTAAATCTTTACATGTAAAGATTTTAGTGCGCTAATCCTCCGCCTAAAACACGGTACAACGTCACACGGTTACTGAGCTCTTCCAAACGCACAGAGATGAGGGATTGCTGTGAGCTATAAAAAGAGCGTTGCGCGAGAAGCGCATTCAAGTAGGTATCGACCCCTTTTTGGTAACGTGCATCGTAAAGCGTGTAGCTCTGTTTACTGGCTTCCACCAAAGCTTCTTGTGCAGCATATTGATCAAAGATCGTCGCACGTCGTGCCAAAGCAGAGGCCACTTCACTAAAAGCCGTTTGAATAGCGGCTTCATATGTTGCCACATACACATCCCGTTTGGCTTTGGCATAATCTAACGTAGCATCTCTCTCGCCCGCATCAAAAAGAGGCAACGAGATGTTAGGCACAAACGACCAGATGGTAGACGTACCGCCACTAAACAACCCCGAAAGTGTACTTGAGCCAAGCCCCCCTTTGGTTGTCAGTGTAATGGAGGGGAAATACGCTGCTCTGGCGACACCAATATTGGCATTGGCAGCTTTCAGATTGTGTTCCGCCTCCAATACATCGGGACGGCTGAGCAAAATATCCGAAGAGAGTCCCACTGGAACATCGGCTAACCAGTTTTGCGATGCTTGCTCTAATTCGGTTGGTAAAAAGTGCTCATCCACACGTCCACCCACTAAAAGTTCCAATGCAGCACGATCTTGTGCTACTTTGGTTGTATAGCTTGCGATATCTGCTTTTGCTTGTTGGAAAATGGTTTGAGCATTGTACAGCGATACTTTAGAATCAATGCCAAGTTCAACCCTTTTTTGAACAAGTTCCAAGGAGCGCTTTGCACTCTGCTCAGTCTGTTTCGAGAGCGTTAAAAAGCTCTGATCGGACGCATATGTTAGCCATGCACTGATTGTTTCAGCGATGAGGGTAATGCGAACCGATCGCTCTGCTTCTTCCACTCCTTTGTACGTTTCAAGCTCTATGTCGCTGAGACTCTTCGCTTTACCAAAAAAGTCTAACTCATAACTACTGAGTCCTATCGTTGCAGAAGAATTTTGAGAGATGGCTGTGCTATTAGCTCCCGTAACGGTGCGCGCTTTAGAACCCGATGCATCTGCTTCAATGGTCGGGAGTTCATTACTTCTTTGGATACGGTACATCGCACGAGCCGCCTCAATATTCGCAACCGCTTTACGCAAATCACGACTTTGCTCTAGAGATTGCTCCACGACATGCGAAAGCCTTTCATCGTGAATAAACGCTTTCCATGAGACATCCAACACACTTTGGTTGCTCTCTTTGACGTTCATCTCCCAAGTGCGAGGAACGGGCGCACTGGGGCGTTCATACTCAGGAGCCAAGGAAACACATCCACTCACAAAGAGAGGGACTAACACCATGCCGATGTAACCTATTTTCACGTTACGCATCCAGAACCTCCTTTGCCATCCGTGCCTGTCGTTTTGGAAACATTCCACGCACCAACACAAAGAAAAGTGGCACGAGGAAAATGGCTAAGAAGGTGGCACTGAGTGTTCCTCCTACAATACCCGTACCAATAGAGATACGACTGTTTGCCCCTGCCCCCGTGGAGAGTGCTAAGGGAAGAACACCTGCGATAAAGGCCAAAGAGGTCATTAAAATCGGGCGAAGTCTCAGTTTTGCACCTTCCACTGCCGCATCCATCAGAGTGGCTCCACGATTGTACGCTGCTTCTGCAAACTCGACAATCAAAATAGCATTTTTAGAAGAGAGTCCGATGATTGTCAAAAGTGCCACTTGGAAATAGACATCGTTTTCCAAACCTCGAAGCGATGCTGCAAGGACAGAGCCAAACACCCCTAAAGGAATCACCAATAAAACAGAAAAAGGTACCGCCCAACTCTCATAAAGTGCCGCTAAGCATAAAAAGACAACCAAGATGGAGATCGTATAGAGTTTAACCGTCTGCCCACTCGATAACTTCTCTTGATACGAAAGTCCGCTCCACGCAAAGCTTGTACCTGTTGGTAAAGCTTCTTGCAGTGCTTCCATTTTGTCCATCGCCACACCTGAGCTAATGCCAGGAGCAGAGGCTCCTTGAATCTCGTACGAAGCCAAGCCGTTATACCGTGTTAAACTTTGTGCACCATAACTCCAACTCGTTGTTGCAAACGAAGAAAAAGGTGTCATCACATCACTGCTACTTTTAACATACCACTGATCCAAATCTTCAGGCTTGGAGCGAAACGCTACATCACCTTGGAGATACACTTTTTTAATACGTCCACGATCCACAAAGTCATTCACATAATTACCCGCCCATGCGTAGTTGAGTGTCGTATCAATATCACTCAAGGAAAGCCCAAGGGCAACCGCTTTCGCCTCATCAATCTCAACTTTAAGCTGCGGTGTCTCCCCTAAACTCCCCAAGCGCACCGCCGTAAACATGCTTTCTTTTTGTACATTCGTCATCAATGTGTCACGAAAGGTTTTAAATTTTTCACGATCGGTATTGGAGAGGGCAAGAAGCTGAAAGTCAAAACCATTACTTTGCCCTAGTCCTTGAATTGCAGGAGGGTTGAGTGAAAAAATTTGTGCATCACGTACACGAGAAAGTTTCATTGTTGCACGATTAGAGATGGTATCGGCTCTATTTTCAACACCAGGCCTCTCACTCCAATCTTTCAGTGCCACAAACGCCATACCTGCATTTTGACCGCCACCACTAAAACTAAATCCTGAGATGGTAAAAATCGCTTCGGTATTGTTGGATTCTTCTTCAACAAAGTAGCGTTCTATCTCACGGGCAACCGCATTACTTCGCTTAAAGGAAGCGCCCTCAGGCAGGCTAAATTGCACCATACTATTGCCTTGATCTTCACTCGGTAAAAAGCCTGTTGGAAGACGCATCATCAAAAGTGCCATCACGGAAGCAATGATGCCATAAAGAAACATCCACCGTATCGGCGTAGCAATCACGGAGCTCACATTGCCTTTATAACGCTCAATGAGTGCATCAAACGTTGTGTTAAACCACCCAAAAAAGCCGTGCCCGTGCGTTGCAACATGCGGAGTTAGCAACGAAGCGCACAGGGCAGGCGTCAATGTCAATGCCACAATAACAGAAAGTGTCATCGAAGAGACGATCGTAATGGAAAATTGACGGTAAATAACTCCTGTTGAGCCTCCAAAAAATGCCATTGGCAAGAAAACGGCCGAGAGCACCGTCGCAATACCAATCAGCGCACTGGTGATCTCCCGCATCGACTTTTCTGTCGCTTCCACAGGAGAGAGTTTCTCTTCACGCATAATACGTTCAACATTTTCCACCACAACAATCGCATCATCGACCAAAAGACCGATGGAGAGCACCATGCCAAACATGGTAAGGGTATTGATGGAGTAACCAAAAACCTCTAAAACCCCAAAGGTTCCTAAAAGAACAACCGGAACAGCAATGGCAGGAATGAGAGTGGCTCGCCAATTTTGCAAAAAGACAAACATAACCACGATAACGAGTAAAATCGCTTCAAAAAGGGTCTTCACCACCTCTTCAATGGAGATACGAATGAATTTTGTACTATCTCTCGGGTACGCGACCTTATAGCCATCTGGCATGGTCGGTTCAATTTTTGCGACCATGTTTTTAATACGATCTGCTGTGGAAAGGGCATTGGCACCAGGGGCAAGCATAACAGCAAGACCCGAAGCTGGATGACCGTTGAGTCTGGTGACGCTGGTATAACTTTCACTGCCCAGCTCAACACGCGCTACATCACTTAAGCGAACAACGGCACCATTGCTATCACTTTTAACGATGATATTAGCAAACTCTTCAGGCGTTTGCAGTTGCGATTTTGCCGTGACAGTCGCATTGAGTTGTTGCTCGTTGGATGCAGGCAGTGCCCCAATGCTACCAGCGGAGACTTGCACATTTTGCGCGATAATCGCATTGCTAATATCTGAGGGCATCAAACTATAGGAGGCAAGTTTATTGGGATCAAGCCAAATACGCATCGCATACTGACCACCAAATACTTGTACGGTACCCACGCCTTCTATTCGTGCAATCGGATCTTGCATATTACTGAGCAAATAATCGGCAACATCAACCGACGTTTTAGTATCGGTGGTATCATACAAAGAGATAATCATCAAAAAGTCATTTTGAGCTTTGGTGACACGTATTCCCTCATTTTGAACAGACTTTGGAAGACGTGTCGTGATTTGGGCTACTTTATTTTGCACTTGTACTTGCGCTGTATCGGCGTCTGTTCCTTTTTGAAACGTTACATCAATACGAGCACTTCCAGAAGAACTACTGCTCGAAGAAAAGTATAAAAGACCATCCAGTCCTGTAAGTTGTTGCTCGATAATTTGAATGACACTGTTTTCAACGGTTTGAGCAGAAGCTCCCATATACGTTGTATCGATACGAACTGTAGGAGGCGCCACATCAGGGTATTGGGCAACTGGTAACGAAATAATAGAGCCCGCACCTGCTAACATAATTACAATGGAAATCACCCATGCAAAAATGGGACGATGGATAAAAAAGTGTGCGATCATTTCTCTTTACCTAACGTTGCGGTGACATCGACCGCTTTAACACTATCACCAACACGCGCTTTATTTGACCCTTCGACAATGACGCGATCTCCCGCATTTAATCCACTGTTCACAAGCCATGTATCGCCAATGACACGATCTGTGGCTAAAACACGTTTTTCCACTTTATTATCCGCGGTAACAATCAGTGCCGTTGCATTGCCTTTAGGATCTCGCTGTACCCCTTGTTGTGGTACCAAAACAGCATCGGCATCAACCGCTTCATCAAGAACTGCTCTTACATACATCCCCGGAAGCAAAATGCCTTCAGGATTGGGAAAAGTTGCACGAAGCGTCACCGAGCCTGTACTTTCATCGACCGCTATCTCTTGAAATTGAAGAGTACCGCTATGCTGATAGACCGTACCATCTTCCAGTTTAAGAGAGAGTGCTGCGCTACCATGGGTTACCCCTTTTTGTGCCAAAAGCGCTCTGAGCTTCAACAGCTGTGTACTAGACTGCGTCAGGTCCACATAGATAGGATCAAGCACGCGTATCGTTGCAAGTGCTGTGGTTTGCCCCGCCGTAACCAGTGCGCCAACCGTGTCACTTGAAGTACCAATCCGTCCGCTAATCGGTGCTTTAATCTTCGTGTATTCTAAATTGATGCGCGCACTCTGCAAGGACGCTTTTTTACCTTCTGCCGTTGCAACCGCTTGTAAATAAGCAGCTTGTGCATCTTCTCTGTCTTGTTTAGAGACTCCATCTATTTTGGCAAGATCTGCATAACGCTCGCTTTTAAGACGTGTCGATTCGAGCGTTGCTTCCGCGTTTTTCAGGGCAGCTTTTGCTTCGTCAAATGCCGCTTGATAACTGGAAGGATCAATTTGATAGAGCACTGTATCTTTTTTGACAAAAGCACCCTCATCAAAAAGACGCGCTTGAATAATACCGCCCACTTGGGGACGAATTTCAGAGCTGAGGGTTGCTTTTGTGCGTCCGGGGAGCTCTCTGGTGAGCGTGACACTTTGTTCACTTAAGGTATAAACACCTACTTCTGCTTGCATTGGCTTCATTGCTGTCTTTGAACGAGTATCGGAACAACCAAGCCATAAAAGAGGTAGCATAAAGAGAAGTGGTTTTAGCGTATGGAGTATCATCACATTTCCTTGCAAAGTATATACGGTATTTTATCCCTTCTATGTTAACCAAACCTTGCCCAAAAATAGGCAAACCATGCTAAAATAGCACGAAATTATCACATAAGGAAGAGAAGTGATCATTGAATGGGATGAACGTTACAGCGTACATCATGAACTACTGGATCTTCAACATCAAGAACTTTTCGATCTCGCGAACACCGTGCAAAGACTCGATCCCGATAGTGCCGATAAGGCAGAACTTTCAAAGCTTTTTAAAGAGTTTTTTGACTATATGGCAAAACATTTTAAAGAAGAAGAAGCGTATATGCAAAGCCTTGATTATCCTCTTTTGGGACAACATAAGAAATTTCATGAGAGTATTATTTTGGGGATGACAAAAATTCTCAAAGAGAAAAAAGGAATCGTAGAACTTCAAAAAAGTATGAAAATGATTGCTCAAAAATGGCTTGTAGAACATATTTTGGAAAATGATCTTAAAATTGAGAAGTGGCGCAAAAGCATCACCGTCGACGAAGATGATTTTCATGCGCCTCTTTCATAAGCTTTACATGTAAAGCTTACGAGTGTGGTTTAACAACACTCAGACCAAACAGCAACCAATCTTGCAAACCGCCTCGGTACCACAACAATTTTTCCTTAGGATAACCCAGTTTGAGCAGTTGTGTCATTGCCAACCCAGACTGTGCGCACCACGGACCATTGCAGAACAAAAGTGCTGTTTTTGCATGCGTGAAATCATACTTCTCTCCCACTTTTTTAAACCCTAATAATTTTTGAATCCGATCAAAATCTTCAGGAATAGAAGCATCATACTCGATCTCATCAAAAGGGATATTAACCGCGCTTGGAATTGTCATCTGTTCATACCAATCACGTTTACGCGCATCGACTAAAATATAAGCATTGGGAGAGACATTGACTTTGTTTTTAATAAAATCCAATACCTCAAGCTCACCCACCGTCATGATACCTGGGGCAAAGATCATCGGCTGAATTTTACCAACAGTGGTTACAAAACTTTTCTGACACTCCGCAGGTACATCTTTACCTGCATAGTTCCCGCTAAAAACAGCTTCAGTGTTAATTCCAACGCTGTTGCATGATGGAGAAATAGTACGCTCAATCAAAACTTCTTTCGTACTGCCATCATTCATTACATGTGTTGTTTTAACACCCGTATGCTGCAACGTTGAAAGATTTTCAGCTAAAAGGGCACCCGCCAAAAAAGATACCATGAGAATAAAGCGCATTCATTGCTCCTTAGAGTAAATTCGCTTATGTTAACCCATCTAAAATTTAAAAGAGAGAAAGAAAATATGTTATACTTTTTTCCAAAGGATACCTATGTTAGAGCTCGCCATTACCACTTTTTTGAAAAAACATCACTTGCTTAACATGGCTACATGTCAAAACAACCTCCCTTATTGCGCAACCTGTTTCTATGCGTTTATGGAACAAAATGCCACCTTTGTCATTGCCACCGATGAGAAGACAAGGCACGGGCGTGAAGCGTTAGAAAATACGCATGTAGCAGGCAGTGTTGCACTCGAGACAAAATTAGTAGGAAAAATTCAAGGGGTACAATTTACGGGACAATTTAGAGCCGCAAACGAAGCAGAAAAAAAAGCTTATTTAAAACGCTTTCCTTATGCCATTGCAATGAATCCGCATTTATGGAGTATTGAGATTGCGTATCTCAAATTTACGGACAACACACTGGGATTTGGCAAAAAATTGGAGTTTTTTGCTTCCAATTAAGTGCCAAATCTTTTTACATGTAACGCTTAGAGATTCAGTGGTTCGTTCGAACAAGCTGCTGTGAAGACAACGTCTGTCGAGCTGTTAAGCGCTGTCTCTGTAGAGTCTTGAACTACCCCAATCAGAAAACCAATCGCTACCACTTGCATCGCAATCTCATCACTAATACCAAAAAGTCCACATGCCAAGGGGATCAATAACAACGATCCACCCGCAACACCTGAAACACCTGCTGCTGCAATACTTGAAACCACACTTAACAGCAGTGCTGTTGGTAGATCTACGGAAATACCAAGCGTATTGACTGTTGCAAGCGTTAAGACCGTAATGGTCACAGCAGCTCCTGCCATATTAGCGGTTGCCCCTAAAGGAATGGAGATGGAGTAGGTGTCTTCATGCAAGCCAAGTCGCTTACACAATGCCATATTAACAGGAATATTGGCAGCTGAACTACGAGTAAAAAATGCTGTCACGCCACTTTCTCTTAAACATGTAAAAACCAATGGATACGGGTTTTTACGCATTTTTATGTAAACAATAATTGGATTAAGGACAAGCGCGACAAAAAGCATTGTTCCTACTAAAATAATAAGTAATTTCCCGTATCCAAGCAGTGCTGAAAAACCTGTTTCTGAAAATGTTTCTGCCACTAAACCCAAAATACCAAACGGTGCTAAACGAATAACACCTTGAACGATTTTAGTCATCGCCTCACTGGTATCTTTCATTACTTGCTTTGTTGCTTGACTACTATGATGAAGAGCTAGACCTGCAGCGATTGCCCATGTTAACACACCGATATAATTGCCCTTTGCTAGTGCATTAATAGGATTGTCTACCATACTCACCAAAAAACCTTTAACAACCATGATGATACTTTGAGGAGGTGTCAACCCTGCATCCGCGCCACTCGCAAGCACTAAGGTTACAGGGAATGCAAAACTGACGATAACAGCAGCAAGTGCTGCTAAAAAAGTACCGATGGCATAAAGTTGAACAATCGGTTTGATGTTGGTTTGAACACCAACAGGCTTGGTTGCAATCGCTGTTGCGACGAGTACCAAAACCAATACAGGTGCAACGGCTTTCAGTGCACCAACAAATAGTTTTCCTAAAATTGAAACAGCCATTGCAGCTGTTGGAGAAATAAGAGCGATCACAACGCCCACCACCATACCAATCAAAATAAGCACAATCAGATTGCCCTCTTTGTACTTTGCGACTAAACGCTCCATAAAAACCTTCCTTACTTCAAATGTGTGTACCAAAACTAATATTTTCTTTAAAAAAACACACTAATCATATAAAAAAGGTTCTTATTTACGTGTTAAAATTATGCACCTAGAGCATTAAATTTTTGAAGTATCAAGCTTTAACGCTTCATTATTCATAACACCAATCTCTGCACTTAAAATATTTGAAGCAATGTCATGCGCTTCATCCAACGAGTGCATTTTATAAGTTCCACACTGATAGACGTTGAGCTCGGGAATATCGTTCTCACTCTTTACATGTAAAATGTCATTCATCGATGCTTTCCAAGCATTGACGACTCGCATAGGCTCTGGTGTACCGATCAAACTCATGTAAAAACCGGTGCGACATCCCATCGGTGAAATATCAATAATCTCAACGCCATTTCCATTGAGGTGATTGCGCATAAAGCCTGCAAAGAGATGCTCTAGCGTATGAATCCCGCGTTCTGGCAAAATGGCGTGGTTCGGTTTACAAAAACGAAGATCAAACACAGTAATCTCATCACCGTGAGGAGTTTTCATCGTTTTGGCAACTCTGACTGCAGGGGCTGGCATTTTGACATGATCTACACAAAAACTGTCCAATAGTGGCATTTAAAGTCCTTTTTTTTCTTTTTTTTTATAAAAAAGTGTACAATAATTTGCCATTCAAATTCTTTACATGTAAAGGAATACCTTGAAACGACTACTCCTGATTGTCGTCATTTTATTACTCTCCTATGCATTTTTTCAAAGCACCAATATTCTTCATATTACCGCTGGAGTGGCTATCTTTTTGTTTGGTATGCGAAACCTAGAAGAGGGATTTCGCTTCTTTGTCGGTGGACTTCTCGATCAATTTCTCAAAAAAATTACGCATAACCTTTACCGAAGTATTCTTTTTGGTACGGTGATTACCACACTCATGCAATCCAGTGGATTAGCGGCTGTCATTGCCATCTCTTTTATCAGCGCAGGGCTGATCAGCGTGGCGCAAGGTATTGGTATTATTTTGGGTGGCAATATTGGCACGACGACTGGCGCTTGGCTGATTGCAGGATTAGGATTAAAAATCAATATTGCCACGTATGCCCTCCCTATGCTGGTCTTTGGAACTTTGTTTGTTTTTCAAGAAAATAAGCGTCTTAAAGGCATTGGTTACGCTTTGGTTGGCTTGGGTTTTTCTTTTTTGGGTATCGCTTACATGAAAGAGGGATTTGACGCATTTAAAGAGACTATTGACCTTACGCAATACTCTGCCGATGGGCTGAAAGGAATTTTGCTTTTTGCATTGATCGGTATGATTGTGACGATGATCTCTCAATCTTCCCATGCCTCACTGGTACTTATTCTCACAGCCCTTTCCGCTTCCCAAATTACGTATGAAAATGCTATCGCCCTCACCATTGGTGCCAATCTTGGAACGCCCATTACTGCCATCATTGGAGCATTGGGAGCGAGCTTCGAAGGTAAAAAACTAGCAGGTGCACATTTTCTTATTAACAGCCTTACAGGCTTTTTGCTCATCGGATTTGTACCACAATTTATCCATTTCATTGACCTTACCGCACCTTTTTTGGGTATTGCTGAGAATGACTATACCCTCAAACTCGCACTGTACCATACCTACTTCAACCTGATCTGTGTTCTTTTGTTTGCCCCTATGGTACATGGACTTGTGACCCTTTTAAACCGTGTGTTTAAGCCTAAAGAAGTGGCAGAAAAAGAGAGAGATGATGTTCTGTTTATTAACGATGTAGCGCTTGATTTCCCCGATACGGCACAAGCAATTCTGCTGAAAGAGACGAAGCATCTCTACAACAATATTTTTGACATTATTGCTCAAGGCATTAGTGTTACCAAAGAAGATATTGCCTCAGGCATGGAAGTGGATGATATATTAAGAAGACGCAATAAAGCCATGCATGTCAATATGGATGAGTATTATGAACTTCGCATTAAAGAGATATATGGAAAGATTATCAACTTCGCTATTTTGGCACAAGGCAAGTTTTCAGATGAAAGTAACCGACGGCTTATTCCCATAAAAAATGCAACACTTGGCATGGTTGAAGCCTTTAAAGCCTCGAAACATATGCAAAAAAATATGCTTTTTTATCTTGAATCCGATAATGAATACATCAGGCAGGAGTATAACCATATCCGTAAAAACCTCATCAAACACCTACGCAATATGCAGCTTATTATCAACACTACCGAAGAAGATGTTGCTATTTTACTCCTCAGTAAACTTCAATTTGATGCCCAAAAATACGACATTGCTGCCAATAAATCGCTCGATAATCTCATTCGTACCAATAAAATTACCTATACTATGGCAACCTCACTGATGAACGATACGACATACGCTTATACCATTGTGTCAGAATTGACAAAAGTCGCACATACCCTTTTCATCCATGCTGATACCCAATCAAGCGAAGGACGAGAAGCGTTGATCTTAAATGAATCCGAAATCACGGATTTAACACATTCAACCGAGCAAAGGAGCACTTCATGAACGGTTTGAAATTTATCCATTCAGTCAAAGCGTTATTTGGCATATCTACCCCCAATGAAGAGGGAACAAAAAAACAGACGATTAAAGAACTTCTTCAAAAGCTCAAACTCAGACGCATTACACTGAAGCAAGAGCTCAAAGACGAGAGTGATCTCATCAAACGTGAAGCCATCCACGATAGCATTAAAATCATCAAAAAACAGATTAAAAAGGGAAAGGAAATCTTGGATGAGTAGACTCTGCTTTTTCTTGGTTTTCTTTCTTTATGGTTGCGCTACAACCACCACAAACCCCCAAGAAAAAATAGGCGAAGTGTTCCAATCTCATGGCGCTACATCGTTACATTATGACTACAGCAAGATCATTGAAAATCTTATCATCTATAAAGAAAAACTCGACCTTCGCAATCCAAAAAGTTACAGTAAAGAGAGCCAAAGCTTCATCACTAACGAAATGCGCACCTCACAAAACAGTATTCGGATGAAATACAATGGTGTATATCTTAAATCTTATGATGACTATTTGCGTATAGCATTTGATAAAAATAGTAATATCCCCGATCGAAATGATTTTCTCATTATTGGACTCTATAAAGTAATCTGGGAAACTTATAAAATCGGAGAAGGTCACCACATCACCACACTCACGTATGATCAAGAAGCTTTTAAAAAACTCTACTATTACCTTGAAGTCGTTAAATGGAAAGTTAAAACAGCCAAAGATAAAAACGATAACTTTCTCTTCTTAACATGGCAAAACAATTGGCAAGTTGAGCTCCAAAATAGGCTGCATACAGGAGAACAGCCTTCTTGGGAAATGATCCAAAATCTTGCATCTATCAAAAATCATAAAGAGAGCATTTTAGATCCTTCCAACTTTAATTTTGAATCATTACTCAGTCAAATGATCTTTCAAGTCAAAAATAGTGCCAGACTCATTGGGAAAGAGCCCGTAGACATTGGCATTGATGCGATGATCAGTGTGGTTCTATTTTTATAAGCATTTTTACAAACACTTTTACGCCAACAAAAACTCTTTTAGCTACGGTGTAGGTTACGCAAGCTTGTCAATGTTGTTGGCAAAAAGATGCTTTGATTGTTTGACAAAAGCTTACATGTAAACCTTGATCTCGCTCAATCTTTTCTGGTCTTTTTTTAACTATAATACGCCAAATTTAACAAGGAGCTTTTTATGGAAATCAACAATATTCAAGTGTGCAATGTCTGCCTAAGAACCAGTGAGGAAAGTGCAGGTGCTGTTTTTATTAAAGCAATGAAAAATGGTGAAGAGATCCATGTGTGTACCAGCTGTATTCCACATATCATTCATGGAAGTGGTGAAGTTGTCAAATCAAACGCACAGGTGGCAGCAGAGATTAAAAACTAAAAAAGGCAAGAAATTACTTTCTTGCCTTTACATGTAAAAGGGGCTTATTCGCCCTCTTTTACCTCAACTAATTCATTTGAAAAATCAGCACTTGCAAGACGATTTAACTGTCTCCATCTGCGTTGTGCATCTTTTTTATTGTGTTCAAAGAGTGCTTGTGCATGCTCTGGATTTGACTTTTTAAGTGACGCATAACGTACTTCGTTCATCAAGAAATCATCGTACAATGACCAATCAGGCTCTTTTCCTGTAATCTTAACAGGGTTTTTACCCTCTTGTTCAAGGCGAGGATCATAGGTATAGATTGGCCAGTAACCACATTTGGTTGCAAGTTCACCTTGGTTACCTGATTTGCCAAGGCCACCTTTGATACCATGTGCGATACATGGAGAATATGCGATGATGAGAGAAACACCAGGATACGCTTCAGCCGCTTCAAATGCTTTAATTGTTTGTGCCGCAGAAGCGTTAGAGTTGATCTGTGCCACAAAAACATTACCATACGTCATAGCGATATAACCAAGGTCTTTTTTCTGGCTAGGTTTACCTGCCGCTGTAAACTGCGCGATAGATCCCGCACGAGAAGATTTTGAGCTTTGACCGCCGGTATTGGAGTAAACCTCAGTATCAAGAACCAAAATATTTACATCTTCACCACTAGCGATAACATGGTCAAGTCCACCGTAACCGATGTCGTATGCCCAACCATCTCCACCAAAAATCCATTGTGATTTTTTGGAAATGTACTGTTTAAGGCTTAAGATCACATCTGCACCCGCTGCTGCTGGATTTGCTTCCAATAATGGAACAAGAAGATTACGAATTTCAGTACTTTTAACGCGATCGTCTCTGAATTCAATCCAGTCTTTATAGAGTGCGGCAATGGCATTTGGAGCTTTTTCAAGAGAAGCTTCCATCACAGAATGAATTCTATGGCGCATTGTCTCCGTAGCTACATGCATACCTAAACCAAACTCTGCATTGTCCTCAAAGAGTGAATTACCCCATGCTGGACCATGTCCTTCGGAATTTTTGCGGTAAGGTGTTGAAGGAGCTGAACCACCGTAAATGGATGAACACCCTGTTGCATTAGCGATCATCATACTGTCACCAAAAAGTCTTGTGGCTAATGTGATATATGGAGTTTCACCACAACCTGGACATGCCCCATGGAACTCAAAGAGTGGTTGAGCAAATTGGGCACCCTTAACCGTGCTTTTAGAGAGAATATCATCTTTGTACGTTACTTTTTTGAAGAGGTAATCCGCATTGACTTGCTCACCTGCTTCAAGACTCTCACCGAGTGGAACCATCACAAGTGATTTTTCTTTGGTTGGACATGCTTCTGCACATAAGTCACAGCCTGTACAATCCAGTGAAGAGACTTGGATTTTATATTTTAAGCCTTTAAGCTCTTTACCTTTGGCTTCAAGAGCATGTGCTTTAACGCCTTCAGGAGCATCTGCAAACTCTGCATCATTGATCAGGAATGGACGAATAACGGCATGTGGACAAACAAAGGCACATTGATTACATTGGATACAGTTCTCTTCAATCCATTTTGGAACCATAACACCAACACCACGTTTTTCATACTCTGTGGTTCCATGCTCAAAGGTACCATCTTCGTAGCCTTTGAAAGTAGAAACAGGTAAGCTGTCCCCTCGAGCGGCATTGATTGGTTTTACAATTTTTTCAACAAATTCTGTTCCGACGTATTTGCTGTCTTCTTTTTTAACATCATCAGGAAGGTTCGCCCATGAAGGGTCAACTTCAACCTGAATCAAACCATTAGCCCCTACATCAATTGCTTTGTAGTTGAGCTCAACAATCTGCTCACCTTTTTTGTGGTAGGACTTATACGCTTGTTTTTTCATAAAGGTTTGAGCTTGTTCAAAATCAATGATTTCAGCAAGTTTAAAGAACGCTGATTGCATGATAGTATTACTTCTGTTACCCAAACCAATATCATGGGCAAGTTTGGTTGCGTTGATAATGTAAAACTTAGCTTTTTTATTTGCTAAGATTTTTTTAACACGATTTGGAATTCTTTTGACGGTCTCTTCTGCATCCCAAATTGAATTCAGAAGGAATGTTCCATGCTCTCTAATTCCATCCACAACCTCATACAACTCAAGGTATGCAGCAACAGAACAGGCTACAAAATGTGGATTTGAAACGAGATAGGTTGAGCGAATTGGTTTTTTACCAAAACGTAAGTGAGAACGGGTAAAACCACCTGATTTTTTAGAGTCATACGCAAAGTATGCTTGAGCATACATATCTGTCTCATCACCGATGATTTTAATAGAACTTTTATTTGCACCTACCGTACCATCCGCACCAAGTCCATAGAATAAACACTCTTTAGTCTCAGGCTCGCCCAAACTAATTTTTTCTTTGACGTCAAGTGATTTAAAGGTAACGTCATCAACGATACCAATGGTAAAGTCATTTTTAGGGTTTTCGAGTTTGAGGTTTTCATAAACAGCTAGCATTTGTGCAGGATCAACGTCTTTAGAAGAGAGACCATAACGTCCACCGACAATAATAGGGGCATTTTTATGACCATAGAAAGCCGCTCTCATATCAAGGAACAATGGCTCACCAATAGATCCTGACTCTTTCGTTCTATCCAATACAGCAATTTTTTTAACGGATTCTGGCATAACATCCATCAAATACTTGATACTGAATGGACGGTAAAGATGGGGTGTAATCAAACCAACTTTTTCACCTTTACTCATTAAATAATCAATCGTCTCTTTCAAACACTCTGTTACAGATCCCATTGCAACAATAATACGATCTGCGTCTTTGGCGCCATAATAAGTGAAAGGTTTGTACTCACGTCCTGTCTCTTTTGAGATTTCCGCCATATAGTGTGCTACGATGTCAGGCAATGCGTCATAAAATTTATTTTGTGCTTCTCTGCCTTGGAAATAAATATCATCGTTTTGTGCTGTTCCTCTCGTTTTTGGAGACTCAGGATTGAGCGCTTCGTCACGGAAACGTTGTACTGCTTTTTTATCGAGTAATCTATCAAAAACGGCATAGTCCATCACTTCAATTTTTTGAATCTCGTGTGAAGTTCTGAAACCATCAAAGAAATGCATAAAAGGAACACGTCCTTGAATCGCTGATAAGTGAGCAACACCGGCTAAATCCATAACTTGTTGAACAGAACCTGATGAAAGCATTGCATAACCTGTTTGGCGTGCAGCATAAACATCCTGATGATCGCCAAAAATAGAAAGTGCATGGGTAGCAAGTGTTCGAGCAGCAACATGGATAACGCTTGGCAATAATCCACCTGCCATTTTATACATATTTGGGATTTTAAGTAACAGTCCTTGAGAGGCTGTATACGTTGTCGTAAGTGCACCAGCTTGAAGAGAACCATGTACCGTTCCGGCAGCACCACCTTCGCTTTGCATCTCCACAACTTTTACAGGCATACCAAATAAGTTTTTTTTGCCTTGACTTGCCCAAATGTCGGTAAAGTCCGCCATTGGGGAAGAAGGTGTAATTGGGTAAATACCAGCAACTTCGGTAAAAGCGTAAGATGCGTATGCAGCAGCTTCGTTACCATCCATAGTTTTCATGACTTTAGCCATTAAATGCCCCTTAATTTATATTATCATTCCTATACTCATCTGTGATGATTTCTCATTCTACTTAGCATTCTCTTAATAACTCATAAATGAAAAAAGTTAAGAACCGTTACATTTACTACTATTTTCGGAACGTTATTACTCAAAAAAATACCAATTCTCTGGCAAAATCATTACTGTTCCGCAATAATTTTAACGGCATCAAGTGCATCACGAACAACAAACGAAGTATGCTTTTCAAGTTCGTATTTTGTACTGTAACCACACAACACACCAATACCTTTAATTCCTGCTTCTTTGGCGCAAATCAGATCCATTGGAGTATCGCCTATCATCCATGTTTGTTCCAAATCAGCGCTGAGTGCAATGAGTGCTTTTTGAATGGGTTCAGGATGTGGTTTTGGATGTGTGACGCTTTCGCGTCCAATTAATACCTTGAAATGATGCATAACGCCTAAATGCTCTAAAATCTCTTCGGAATAACGTGCCGTTTTTGTCGTCACAATACCCAGAGTCGCAATTTTAGAAGCATGCCTAATTGCTTCGTTGGCAAGGGGCAAAAGTGTTGTTTTTTTACGAGAGATGAGCCTATAATGCTCTTTGTACGCCATCACATAATCATTTGCCTCCAAGGAGTCAATTCCCAACATCGTAAACATCAAATCTAAAGGATGCCCGATCAATTTCTTGATCTGTTCATCCTCAGGAATGACACGTCCAAATGTCTCATATGCTACCCCAAAGCTTTCCAAAATAGCGTCTGTTGAATCAATCAATGTGCCATCTAAATCAAATAAAATCGTTTTCATTTTTTCCTTAATCCTTCTTTTACATGTAAAGTGTGATTATAACCCAAACTGCGAGTAAAACACTAAAGCTTTTTGTTTTACTCGCAGTTTGAGTTCATTTCAAAACTTTCAATACTTATGAGTAAAATTATTATCCAATTCATATCGTTTTTTTGAAATACGATATATAATTAAGTAAGTAACATTTATTTTAAATTATGGAGGTTTAAGATGGGCACTTTTCTAAAACAGTATGGCTTGTTTGTATCTTTGATAATTTTATGTCTTATCATTGCATTGCCAACACCAGAAGGACTAACCATAGCAGGGCATAGAATGCTAGGTCTTTTAGTGTTCTCCGTTATTCTTTGGATGACTGAATGTACTTCTTATCCAGTAAGTGCAGCGATCATCATAACATTAATGGTATTGCTTCTTGGTTTTGCGCCAGACATGGCACAACCAGAAAAATATATCGGCACATCTAAGGCATTGACAATGTCATTAGGGGGATTTTCAAATACGGCTTGGGCATTGGTTGGAGCAGCCCTTGTTATTTCTATCGCTATGATGAAAACAGGACTTGATAAACGAATTGCTCTTAATATCCTCTCTTTAGTTGGTGCTAAAACCAATCGCATTTTAATTGGCATCATTTTGACAGGGTGTATCCTTAGTTTTTTTGTACCATCAACAACAGCGAGAGTTGCGTGTATGGTACCGATTGTTATGGGTGTCATTTCAGCTTTTGGTATCGAAAAACGTACTAAATTTGCCGCCATTTTAATGATAGCGATTGCACAAGCTGATAGCATTTGGAATGTGGGCATCAAAACGGCTGCTGCACAAAACATGATTGCAACGAACTTCATTAAACAGATTTTAGGACATGACATTAGTTGGGGTGAATGGTTTATTGCAGCTCTACCTTTTGCCGTTTTGATGTCTATTGCACTTTATTTTGTTCTTCTAAAAATCATGCCACCTGAAGTAAAAGAGATTGCAGGTGGAAAAGCAGTTATTCAAAAAGCGCTGGAAGGGTTAGGAAAAATTACAACTCAAGAGATCAAACTTGTTATCATTTCTGTATTCTTATTGCTCTTTTGGGTGTTGGAAAAGAAAACGTTTGGTGATTTTGGTATAAAAGGTGATTTAGCAAAGACTTTAATTCATCCTTTTGACACTTCCTCCATTACTGTTGTCGCTGTGACATTGATGTTTTTACCTAAAATTGATATTTTAACGTGGGAAGATACCAGTAAAAAGATGGCTTGGGGAACGCTTTTCTTGTTTGGCGTTGGTATCAGTTTAGGAAGTGCTATCATATCAACAAAAGCGGGTGTTTGGTTAGCAAAGTCCATCGTTCCATTTTTTGGACTTTCATACTCTTCTGCATTTATGATACTTGCTATTTTGGCACTTTTTTTGATCATTATTCATTTAGGTTTTGCATCAGCAACCGCTTTGGCAGCTGCCATGATTCCTATTGTTATATCCATGCTACAAGAAGTTAAAACACCAGGACTCAATATCATTGGTATGACCATGATTTTACAATATGTTATTAGTTTTGGTTTTATTTTACCTGTCAATGCTCCACAAAATATGATCGCCTATGGAACCGATACATTTACGGTCAAAGAATTTATTAAGACGGGTATTCCACTTACGATTATCGCTTATGGCTTGATCTTGTTGCTCGCTGCAACGTATTGGAAATGGATTGGACTTGTTTGATAGACAAGAGATAGTTTTTAAAATTATTACAAAAATCTAAAAAATCTACGAACCACAAAATGTTTATACGCGTTGGTAGATTTTGTTATTTTAAAAATAATAGACTTTTAGACCATTAAAAAGGAGATACATGTTACCTAAAAAACTCATTCTTTTAGCACCGCTTATGCTGTGTGCTGCCAACTGGCAAGATGCGGTCAACACGGCAGTTAGCGCTACTTCTACACAAAAACAAGCCACAACCAGTAGCCCTACATCCACTCAAAGCAGTGCGACTTCCGGTGTGAAAGAAGCACTCAGTCTTGGAGCACAACAAGCCGTTTCGCTTTTGGGAAAAGAGGGAGGATTTTTAAACAACAGTGCTGTCAAAATTCCACTGCCTGCATCCATAAAACCCGTTGCGACTGCGGCGGAAAAACTAGGTGGTAAGAGCTATGTAGACGACTTTGTCAAAACGATGAACAGTGCTGCATCAAAATCAGTTCCAAAGACAGCTTCTATCTTTAGCGATACGATTTCAGCCATGAGTATTGAAGATGCGAACGCCATCGTAAAGGGTAGTAACACAGCGGCAACCGATTACTTTAAAACTAAAGCGGGGGCAAAACTTCTCAGTGCCATTATGCCGATCATCAAAGAGAGTATGAATGAGAGTCAAGTGATGAGCTCTTATCAAAGTCTTAAAGGTTTTGCAGGAGGTAGTAACCCAGTAGCAGGCGCTTCAAATAATGCTTTAATGGGACAAGCTTCATCCATTGCAAAAGGATTTGGTATGGGCGATGCAGTGCCTAGTGGTGATGAGAGTATTGAAGATTATATTGGTCGTAAAACACTGGATGGTCTTTTTTATATGATTGCGGAGAAAGAAAAAGCACTTCGTAGCAATCCACTCGCAAGTGGAAGTTCAATCATTCAACAAGTATTTGGAAAATAGTTATGCTTCGGGTAAGAGAGGGTGAGGAATACTTATCCTCTTTTCATCAAACGCCAATTTTACTTTTTCAAAAATATCGAAACTTACCACAGAATAGTCTTCCGTTTTAACCCATACACGCACAATGAGTTTCACACTGTTTTGCGCTAATTCACCAACAGCAACGAATGGGGAAGGTTCATGAAGGACTCTTGGCTCATGATCAACAATCTCCTGCAATGTCACCTTAGCAAGGCGAAGATCATCTTCGTAACCAATATTAAAGGTCATATCAATACGTCTGGTTGCTTTAGCAGAAAAGTTGGTTATATTTTTACCAATCACAGCAGAGTTAGGAATGATAATCTGTTTATTATCCGCTGTTTTAAGAATGACGCTAAAGAGGTTCAACTCTTCAACTGTGCCATTTTCACCAGCGATTTGTACAGAATGTCCGATTTTGAAAGGACGGAAGAATACCAGTAAGATACCAGCACCCACATTAGAAAGTGTACCTTGCAGTGCTAAACCAATCGCAAGCCCTGCGGTACCAAGAACAGCAAGAAAAGAGGTGGTGTTAATGCCTAGGTTGCTTAGCGCTGCTAGGATTATCACCACCAAAAGACCAAAATAGATCACATTGGAAAAGAAGCTGGTAATCGTCTCATCAATCTTTGACTTGCGCATCCCTTTAACAACAACGGTTGTTAGAAGAGAAGCTATTTTTTTACCGATAAAAAAGATCAGTAAAGAAGCAAGTACTTTTACACCATAAAGCGTAACAAAATTGACAACAACGGCCCAGCTCAAATCCATATGCACACTATGATCCTAAATTATTTTTTGAAAACGGCGTCAACTCTTCTGTTTTCAGCACGTCCAGCGTCTGTGTCGTTTGTAGCAACAGGTTTACTCTCACCAAATGCTTCTGTTGTCACTTTAGCTGCTGAAACACCTAGACTTTCAAGTGCTTTTGCAACTGCTTTTGCACGTTGATCAGAAAGTTTCATGTTGTAAGCATCGCTACCTTTAGAGTCTGTGTGACCTTCAAGAACAACACTGTAACCTGGGTTTTGTTTCATAAAATCAGCTACTTTTTGAATCTCAGGCATAAACGCTGGTTTTACAGTTGATTTGTCAAAATCAAATTGTACATGTAAACGGATGATTTTTGGACAACCATCTGCATCAACAACGGTACCTTTTGGAGTATTTGGACATTTATCTTTATCATCGTATACACCATCGCCATCACTATCAACTGGAGCTTTTACTACAACTGGAGCTGGTTTTGGCTCAGGTTTAGCCGCTGCAACTGGAGCAGATTTTGCACCAAAAGGAATGGTAAAGCCAAGGCTGTAGAACATGTTGTTATCGCCACCTTGGAATTTAATGGCATGACGAACTTCAGCTTTAAGCGCAAAATTATCAGTTACCCAATATTTTACACCACCACCGTATTGTGCAAACATGCTATCTCTATTTTCAAGTTGTGCATTTGTTACATCTTCATAACCAAGACCGACTAAAGCATACAATGCAGCTTCTGGAGTAATTTTATACTCTTTAACCAAGTTAGCGTAGTAACGGTTAAAATCTGTACTGTCTGTTCTGCCCGCTTTATAATCAACATTATCAGATCTATCGTAACCAAGTTCAACTTGATTGATAATAGTATTGTCAAGGTTGATACCAAATCTCAAACCATAGGTTAATTGTTGTTTAAGATCAAGATTACCCTCTGGTAAAACACCACCAATGGTTGGTGTTACCTCGTAATTGTATGCAGTTGGTGCTGCAAATGCCAAAGATGCTAGTGCCGCTAATGAAAATAAAGTTTTTTTCATTTTTATTCCTTTAAACTAATATTTCTAAGATTTCATGTGTGAAGATCCGAATTATAACACAAGTTTTGGCAATTAAGTCTTAAATTTACGGTTTAATCCAATCAATGGTATTGTGCATAACCCCAATTATAGAGGTTGAGACAGGTGTGATCTCTTTATTGACCACTGTAATAGAATTGGGAATCACTAAAAAAAGGTAAGGATTATCTGCAACAATTTTGGCAAAAATTTCTCGATAAATGGCATCGAATTTTTCTTGATCAACGATCTGTTCTGCTTGTTTAATAAGCTGATCGACCTCGGCATTTTCATAGCCTATAAAATTGAATCCGCCTTTGCGCATAGATTCACTGTGCCAAATGCTGTAGGCGTCGGGTTTTAACCCTAATGACCACCCCATCAAAACGGCTTCAAAATGACGCGGTGTGATGACCGTATTTAAAAACGCTTGCCACTCCATAATACGAAGTTTCATTACCACACCTACTTTTTTGAGTTGATGCTGAAGAATTTGTGCAGAGTAACTACCACTACCATTGGCACTCGTGCTCAGTTCAAACTCAAAGGGATGCGCCTCATCATATCCCGCATCTTTAAGTAACGCTTTTGCTTTTTCGATATCAGGTTTTGGTGCGCGAACTGCTTCATTAAAAGCACCTGTTCCTGGTAAAAAAGGTCCTGTACACACTTTTCCATGGCCAAAATAGAGAATATCGACGAGCTCTTGACGATCAATGGCTAATGAGAGCGCTTCACGCACTCTAGGGTCTTTAAATTTCTCAGATTTTAAATTAAACCCCATATAGGAAAAATTATGAGCAATATCTTCATAAATACTGTAGTGGGCTTTAAAATCTTTATCAATTTGGCGTTCTAGCTGTAAAGGAGAGAGTGAACCAACGTCCAGTTTTTGGGACTTAAGCATTAAAAACTCAGAAGAAGGATCAGGTAAATAGTGAAAAATCATTGTGTCGAGAGTGGGCTTATGAACAAAATAGTTTGAATTAGCCGCTAACACAATATCTTTAGAGATGTTAAACTGCGCCAAAGTATAAGGGCCTGTACCAATGGGCGCTTGATTGAATTTGCTGGTCATTAAATCCGCTTCATTTTTAAGCAAATGCTCTGGCAATATCTCCATCATCCAGACTTCTAATGCTTTAAAATAGGGATATTTGTATTTTACTTCTACCGTAAACTCATCCAGCATCTTTACATGTAAAATGTGCATAAAGCCTGAAGAGTATGGTGTAAAGATTTTAGGAGAGATAATCGTCTCGTAAGTAAATAGCACATCTTTAGCCGTAAAAGGGACTCCATCGCTCCATGTAACGTCTTTTTTAAGTTCAAAAATGAGTGTTGTATCGTCCACAAAATGGTAACTTTGTGCAAGGTCTGGAATAATATTCGCATCTTTATCGTATTTGATGAGTCCATTAAAAATCCACTGTGCAACATCAGCGCTGGTTTTATCAGTTGAAACAATAGGATTGAGACGACTCGGATTTGCTGAAATAGAAAGATGTAGCGTACTGGCTAAGACATTACATGTAAAGAAAAGAAGAATGAGTAAAAGTGTTTTCATGGAATGATTATAACATAGTGAAGAAAAATAATTCTGATGACATGGTCGTCAAGCTTTTAAGAGAAACATCAGGCATTGCCCTTGTTTTGTGATTCAGTGGCGAACGTAGTAAAAAGAGTTTTGCATTTTTTGCGTGTTAAAATAAAAAAAGCTTCCAGACCGGGCAATCTGGAAGCTGATTTTTAAAGTTGTTAAGTGATACACAAAAAGGAGGTAATTGTCTTGGTAGTGAAAGTATAGGGGAGTTATTTAAACGCTCTGTTAATCTTTCGTAAATAAAAAGTTAATAGGAGTTTTTTTCTCTCTTTTATACTGTTTTTTTTTCACTTTTAACGTTGATAGTATGAAACCAGTGTTGCTTTCGCGATCGTATTGGCATTGAGCATAAAACCAACGAGTGCAGGTGACGCTTTTTCATCAAGGTCTAGTTTATCCACACTCAGAGCATGCACGGTAAAAATATACCGATGCGCTTTATCGCCTTTAGGCGGACATGCTCCACCAAATCCTGTCTTACCATAATCAGTGATGCTTTGAATGGCAACAATAGTCGCGGGTTTATTTACATTGCCAAAATCAGTCGGCAAAGCATTAATGGATGAAGAAATATTAAAAACAACCCAATGCCACCAGCCACTTCCCGTTGGAGCATCGGGGTCATAGACTGTCACGGCAAAACTCTTCGTACCTTTAGGGGCATTACTCCAATGCAGTTCGGGGGAAATATTGGCGCCATCGCATCCAAAACTAGAAGCCTCCTCTGTTTTAGAAAGTTGTCCCAAGAGGTCATTGCTGTAAAGGGTAAAGCCTCCTGCTAAAAGTGTGCTTCCTGATAATATGAAGGCAACAATCCACTGTATGATTTTCATCTCTAATCCTTTTATCGAAATTTTAAAGATTATTTTACATGTAAACAGCGTCTTGGTGTTAGTCTCTAAGGTTTGATAGTTTGCCTATAAGGTTTTTTGGAGAGTGTTCATGTTGTGCTTTAAAGAGACGCGCGAAATGAGACTGGCTTTTAAAGCCTGCCTTAAATGCCGCTTCGCCAATACCAAGGCTACCTTTTTCGATTAAAAAACGTGCACGCTCGACTCTCTTTTGAAATATCCATTTCATAGGCGAGGTCTGAAATAGGGAGGCGAACTCTGTTTTAAATGCACTCAAGCTTCGTCCACTGCGCCTTGCAAACTCAGCAATACTCCAATCTTGCGTAAAATGCTCCTCCATAAAAACCTTAAGATCAATACCACGTGGAAGTAATGTTTGAAAGTATGAGATAAGTTTTGCTCCCTCAGAAGAGCCCAAAAGTAAGAGTAATAGCTCTTGCAATTTTAAGATCAAAATCGTGTCAACAAATACTGGTTTTTGTTCGATAAAAGGCAAAAGGGAAAGCGCTGTACTTTTCATGATTGGAGTCAGTTCTATCTTGCAAAAAGGCTCAGAAGGATGCTTGAGCATCTTTACATGTAAAGGTATTTTTTCTAAGATAGGCGATAACCAATTCCCAATGATCTTCTCATCAAAAAAGATGAGCAAACAGGCATAGTTTCCACCTTCACATACTTCGCTCATCACATATTCACCCCTCGAGAGGAAAAATGCCTCACCCGCTTTAACCTCAACATCACCTTTTTTCGTATGAAGCATTTTTTTACCTTCTAAAATAATATTGAGAAGATTTTGCTCCATATACGCTTCGGCTTTGTAATGATCTTCCACCACAAAATAACGCGCTATTATCACACCATTGGCTTCGATCGCATGCTCTTTATAATTTTTTTTAATGTATTCAAGTACGTGGATAGACATTGGCATTTCCTGTTCGTTAACTCTATTGCGTTACAATTTTAGCACATACCTCTTTGAGGAGAAGAAAAATGACACAAAACATTTCACGTTGTGGCTGGGTAAAACTGAGTGATGCTACTTATGTGGCATACCACGATGAAGAGTGGGGAAAACCTCTGCATGATGATCGAGCCCTCTTTGAACTTTTTTGCTTAGAAACCCAATCAGCTGGGCTTAGCTGGCTTACAATTTTAAAAAAACGTGATGGCTACCGCAATGCTTTTGCTAGTTTTGTTCTTGAGAAAGTGGCTCATATGGGGGAGATGGATGTTGAACGCATTTTAAGTGAAGGCGAAGTCATCAAAAGTCGCCCTAAAATCGAAGCCATCCTTCATAATGCCAAACTTTTTCAAGCCATTGCTCAAGAATTCGGTTCACTGGATACCTACTTTTGGAATTATGTAGGTGGCAAAACAATTGTTAACGATGTGAGCGATTACAAAACTGCCGCATGCACTTCGACCATTTCCGATATTTTAACCAAAGATCTTAAAAAGCGAGGCTTCAAATTTGTCGGATCCACCACGATTTATGCGTTTATGCAAGCGTGTGGGATGGTAAATGACCATGAAAATAGTTGTAGGTGCAAATAAAATGACGTTTGAAATTCTCAATAACTATTGCCTCAGCCACATAGGTGCAATCAAAGAGTACCCCTTCGATAATACAACTGCCGTTTATAAAGTCGGCGATAAGATTTTTGCATTAATTGATGAAGCGAGCAATACTCCACGCATCAATCTCAAATGTGACCCATACTATGCAAGAGAACTCAGGGAAATGTACGAAAACGTCATTGCAGGCTATCATATGAACAAAAGACATTGGAATACAGTCATTTGTGAAGACGAAATAGACGAGACTTTGATTTTTGAGTGGATTGACGACTCATATGACCTTGTCTTTAATTCATTGTCTAAAAAATTACAAATTTTTATCCGCAATTCTTAACAGGAGTTTTCATGTTTATTATCGCTTTAACCTATCACAAATCCCTCGAAGAGGTCGATAAACATTTAAGCGCTCATGTAGCGTTTCTCAAAGCGCACTACGAAAAAGGCATCTTCTTAGCCTCAGGACGTAAAAATCCTCGCAATGGCGGTATTATCTTAGCCCTTGCACCCTCTAAAGCTGAAATTGAAGCGGTCATCGCGCTTGATCCTTTTTACATTCACGATGTTGCAACCTATGAGATCACCGAATTCACACCCTCGATGACTTCTCCTGAACTGGCTTTTTTAGCCAATCGCTAAAGGAATTTCATGACAGAGACACTGAACGCTTACCTTCAAAGCTCCTTCGTCATTGATTTTGAACACCCTTCGATTTTAGCGAAAGCAAAAGAATTAAGAGGAGATACCCAGAAGGATGTTGACATTGCCAAAAGCTGTTTTACCTTTGTGCGCGATCATATTCGTCATACGGGAGATCATAAAGATGCCATCATTACATGTAAAGCCAGTGATGTCTTAGCCTTGCAAACAGGATGGTGCTATGCCAAAAGCCACCTCTTGGCAGCTTTGTGTCGTGCCAATGGCATTCCTACAGGCTTTTGTTACCAACGACTCAGCCTTTTGAGCAATGGTGACGAACCTTATACACTACATGGACTCAATGCCATTTATCTGAAAGACTTTGGCTGGTACCGCGTGGATGCCAGAGGCAATAAAGAAGGGGTCAATGCAGAGTTTTCTCCACCGCTCGAACAACTTGCCTTTAAAGTCAAGGCGTCGCATGAAATCGACTTTCAAGAGATCCTGAGTGAGCCTTTAAGCATCGTCATCACCGCCTTGCAAACGTATACAAGCTTTGAAGAGTCTTTGAAGCATTTACCCGATTGCACAGAAATAACGCGACTTTAGCCGTTACATGTAAAGATTTTGTGCAGGATTAGGCAAGAATTCTACGAAAATGTTCTATTGCATTTTCTCTCTTTCGCTCTATAATAAATACTACAAATTAAAGGAAAACACATGGTTAATTTTACCTATCAAAACCCCACAAAAATCGAATTTGGAAAAGGCAAAGAAGAACTCATCGGTACAGCTATCGCGGAAGACAACATCACAAAAGTGCTGCTTTGCTACGGTAGTGATCGCATTAAAAGTGATGGACTCTACGAAAAAGTGACTACTCGTTTAAAAGAAAAAGGCATCGCTTGGGTGGAACTCTCTGGCATCATCAGCAACCCTATTCTTTCCAAAGTACACGAAGGCATCACCATCGCCAAAGCAGAAAAAGTCGAAGCGGTTCTTGCTATCGGCGGAGGCTCCGTTTTAGACAGCGCCAAAAGCATCGCTGTAGGAGCTTTATACCATAGCGATGTTTGGGACTTTTTTATTGGCAAATCCGTCATTGAAAAAGCGCTGCCTGTTTATGCCATCATGACCTTAGCGGCAACGGGAAGTGAGATGAACGGTTTTGCTGTGATCACGAACGATACGATACAGCAAAAATACAATATCGCCTCCATTCATGTCTATCCAAGGCTCTCGATTCTCAATCCTGAACTCACAAAAAGTGTTCCAAAAAACTATCTTGCGTATTCTGCGGTTGATATTATTGCACATGTCATTGAGGGCTACTTAACGGCAAGTGTTCAACCTCATTTTCAATCACGCATGGTGGAAGGCATCATTCAGACCGTCATGGAAACCACCGAAATTTTGCTTCAAAATCCTGAGGATTACAATGCAAGGGCTGAGTTTACTTGGGCAGCGACTCAAGCACTTAACGGTGTGACAACAGCGGGCACAAACCCATCTGTTTTTCCAAATCACATGATCGAACACTCACTCTCAGCACTGTTCAACATTGCTCACGGTGCGGGTTTAGCGATTGTGATTCCTGCGTGGATGACATGGTTTCATACTCAAAATCCTGCACAATTTAAACGTTTTGCAGAGAAGATTTTTGGGAAAAGCAGTGCGGAAGAAGGTATTGCAGCGCTTAAAAGTTGGTTTGCCAAAATTGGCGCACCGGTGAGTTTAAAAGAAGCGGGTATCGGTGCCGATTCTATTCCTGATATTGCAGCCAATGTGTTCTTAGCCGCTGAGAGACAAGGCGTACAGAAAGTTTACACTCCAAAAGTCATCGAAACGATTTTACATAACGCATAATCACCAAAAGCAAAAAGGGATTTACCCTTTTTGCCTCCAAAACGCTTCGGCTAAAGCCAATTCTTCTTCACTAAATACTGCAATGCCATTTTCTCGCAACAGTTTACATGTAATGCCAGAATCATTTACGCGTGTGCTTGTAAAGGTGCCATCGTAGATAACGTCTTTGCCGCACGATGGGCTTCTGGCTTTTAAAATCGCCATACAAACACCCTCTTCTTGAGCTATTTTCAAACTCTCACGCGCTCCTTTAGCAAATGCCTCACTAACATCTTCACCGCTCTTGCACACAACTGTATTTGTTCCTTCAAGGACTTCACACGGAAGTCTAGGAACACTGAGCCCACCAAGCACTTCAGGGCACAACGGAACCAAAATACCCTGCTCTTGCCACGCTTCAAGCATCTTTACATGTAAAGCATTATTGCCGCCATCATATTTGACATTTTCACCCATCAAACAGGCGCTAATAAGGATTTTTCGTTCTCTATTCAAAATCATCCTTTGCATTTTTCACTTGCCATCGTAGCCGCTTATACCGCAAACGATTTCGAAGGCGCTTGACTTTGTCAATATCATGCATATCGATGCTAATGGAGGTATCTTCAAGATCATTACCTTTTCCAATCGTGATATTATCCGCCTTTTTAAGAGCAAGTTTTTGTGACTGAAAGACGCTACGATGCCCTGTAATCAAAAAAGCAATGACGACACTGAGTGCCGCATAGTTTGCCATATGCACACCAAAAAGCTCCACCGCCATAATAATGGACGCTATGGGCGAGTTCGTTGTACCTGCCAAAACACTGACAAACCCAAGTGCAGCAAAAAGAGCTATATGTCCCCCTGTAATATGGCCAAAGACAACACCACTGGTCGCACCCACGTAAAAAACAGGCGTAATAATACCCCCACTTCCTCCTGAACCTAATGTCATCGCCGTAAAAATGGTTTTTAAAATAAAGTCGTACCAATGTACATTATTTGAAATTAACGCATTAGGGCTGAGTGCATCACGAATCGTTATGAGCCCAAGCCCAAGGTAACTCTCAGAGAGAAAATAAGAGATCACGACCATGACTAAACCCGCAACAAACGCTTTTAAATAGCGATTGTAAGGAACCCTTTTAATCGCTGTTTCTATTTTATTGACTGCGGTAATAAAAAGGTCTGAGACAATTCCAAAAAAGACACCAGCGACAACGACTTGTCCAATCAGCCCCAGATCAAGGCTAAATGCACGATACATATTGATGTCATAATATTGATACGTCACACCCAAAAATTGCGCGGTTGTAAATGCCGCAAATCCTGCAATAAACGAAGGTAGCAGAACATCGTACATAATCACACCAATAATAAGTACTTCAATTCCAAAAATAGCACCCGCAATCGGTGTTCCAAACACTGAAGCAAAGCCTGCGCTAATACCGCAGATGACCAGTTTTTTACGATCAGACTTTGAAAATTTGAGTAATGTTGCCACAAAGGATGCCGCTCCTGCACCAATTTGAGCACCAGGACCTTCTTTACCCACAGAGCCACCTGAAAAGATTGTTAGTACGGTGGCAACCAATTTGACAGGAATCACTTTGGCATTGATGTAACCATCGCGTTTATGCACCGCTTCGATGACTTTTTCCGTACCATGTCCCGTGGCGTTTTGGTCAAACGTTCGCACGATCCATGTCGTCAGCATCAAAGCAAAAGGAAGGGTGAAATAAAAGGGAAAAGGAAGAAGGCTTCTCGTCTGCTCAGCAGTTGTGAGAATTTTAATAAAGACGGACATCAGTCCGCCTATCATAATGCCAACGGCTGAGGAGAGGAAGAGCCATTTGGAAACGCTGAAGAAAATCACCGTCTGTTCAACAACATGTTTATTCATAAAATCTCTTTAAGTTTGGGCTTATTTCATTATAGCTCTCTTTTATAAATTTTTTATAAATATTTATTTTAAAATTATTTTAGAGGTGAAATTAACCAACGATCGACGCAATAATCTCCTTAGCGCGCTTCTTTGCCGCTTCCACTTCATCCAATACCAATGCAACAGCCATACGACGACCCACATGACTCACGGGTTTACCAAAAATACGCACATACGAATTTTTAGAAAAAGCCGTTTCAGGAATCGTGAGTGTTGGCACATGCTCTTCATTTGAGCTTTTAAACGCGCCACTCGCACCTGAACCGTAAAAGGTAAAATCAAGCGGTAATCCAAGAACCGCTCTTACATGTAACGCAAATTCGCTCTGGCTTTGCGTGATCATCGTGACCATGCCCGTATCGTGTGGACGAGGACTGAGCTCACTAAAATAGACCTCATCGTCTTTGACAAAAAATTCCACGCCAAAAAGACCACGACCACCCAAACCATCGGTCACCGCTTTTGCCATCATCTGCGCTTTGGCTAAGACTTCGGATTTCATCGGCACAGGCTGCCAACTAAGCACATAGTCACCGTTTTCTTGGATATGCCCGATCGGTTCACAAAAGACGGTCTCTTTGCCATTACGAACGGTTAAAAGCGTGATCTCATAGTCAAATGGCACAAACGCTTCAACGATGAGTTCACTCGCATCACCGCGTGCTTCTTTGGCAATTTCCCATGCTTTTTGAATGTCCGCCTCACTGCGAATCACGCTTTGACCATGCCCTGAGGAGCTCATAACAGGTTTAACCACGCAAGGAATCCCAAGTTTTTGAGTCGCTTCTTGCAATGCTTCAAGTGTTTTTACAAAGACATAGCCACTAGTTTTAAGGCCCAATGTTTCTGCGGCAAACTCACGAATGTTTTTACGGTTCATCGTCTTTTTGACCGCATCCGCGTTAGGAATGACGCAAAAGCCCTCTTTCTCGGCCTCTATCAGCGCTTCGATGCTCAAAGCTTCGACTTCGGGCAAGATGAATGTCGGCTTTTCACGACGAATCACCTCTAAAAGTTCCTCTTTGTTTTTCATATTGATGACATAACTTCGATTGGCTACAAGATGGGCCGGTGCTTGTGGGTACGAATCCACCGCAACGGTTTCAATGCCCAAGCGAGAGGCTTCGATAACGACCTCTTTGCCGAGTTCACCGCTTCCGATCAACATAATTTTCGTGCTATTGCTTTTAAGGGGAGTTGTAAAGTGCATGATGTCCTCTTTGTATTAGTTTAAGCGATTTTACACAAAAACGGTTTAAGAAATCATGGTTGATGCATATTTTTCTTGCCAAGCAACCAAATACTAAGCAGCAACAAACCACCTCCTAGCCATTGCAATGCGCTTAAGCGTTCCTCTAACAATATCGCCGAGAGAACGACCGCAGTGAGCGGTTCAAGCAGCGTTGCGATGGTAAGTGCGGTGGGTTTAAGCCGTGCCGCACCCCAACTAAAGGCGAGCAAAGCAAGTGCGGCAGTGACCACGCCTAAGTACAAAAACCATACTTGTGGCGGTATAGCGCTAGGCCAAATCAAAGGCTGCGTAAACGCGAACAAACCCATGACCAGTGCGGCGACGATGCTTAAATAAGCGGTGGAGACGCCCGCACCCAATGCAATGGAGAGGCGCCCGCTAATCATAGAAAATCCCGCATACAAAAATGCCGAACCAATAGAAAAAGCGATGCCCAATAGCGTATTATACGTATCGACATTTTTTGCACTCCCGCCATGACTCGTAATGATCAAAACCGCTCCAACAATAGCGCCAAAAAGCACCCAAAGAAGAGAGGCATTTGCTTTTTCATGCCCCCGAACAATCGCAACTATGGTCACGATCACAGGCGGCAAACACAGCGCAATCAACGTCGGAATGGAAGCGCCTATTTTTTCGATTCCGAAGAACCACAACAAGACATAACCTGCCATCGCGATGCCACTGAGCAAGACCGTTAACCACAGAGCCTTTAACCTCTGCCACACCATACGACGACCAAACACGATAGTTAAGATCACCGCGCCGATGACAAAACGCCAAAAAGAGATATTTTCAGGGCGGAAGCCGTGTTCCACAACCAGCACATTTACAACAAGTGCGCCTGTTCCCCACAACATTCCTGCACCGCATGCCGCCAAAAGTGCCAGTTTGGATGAGCGATGGTGTGCTGATGTGTGCATCAAATGACTCGTATGGGAGGAGTTAAACGTGTTAGAAGTACCATAAAAACGCTCCAAGCTGATTTTAACCGTCATTCTACACAAAAGTGCTCGAAAAAGTCTAACGCTTGTCATTCATGATTGGTATACGGAAAATTCATTTTACATGTAAAGGTGCGTGATGGATTTTTTGGCTTAAACCACGCACAAAACAAAAGCCAAGCCCTCAAAAAAAAACGGCGAATCACCTCAAGCAAATCAACTTTGTTTTTCATTTTGATGACATAGCTTTTATTGGCAACCAAGTACGCAGGCGCTTTGGTTTAAGAGTCCATCACATCTTTTTCAATGTCACGCAAAAAAGCTTGCGAGGCAATCCGCCCTCTTCAAATTTTTCCACGTGAATCAATTCAAAGCCTTTGGTGAGGGATTGTACTTTTTCTAAAGAGAAAAAATGAACGATAAAACCACCCATTTCATACATCTCTTCGCCTCGGTGAATGCCTTGTTTGTAGTGAGCATCCTCCGTATGGCGCACCGTGTAGATGTTGTAGCCACCTGGTTTTAAAATACGACAGATTTCGCTATTGAGAAACTCCAAATCGGCCGTTGATAAAGGCATACAGTAGAGCATATGCGAAAAGCAGGCATCAAAGCTCGCATCTTCAAACGGAAGGGGTTTTCGTACATCGTGTTGGCACAACGAGAGAGAAAGGTTCAGATTTTTAGCCCTGTTTGCAATGGCATCTAGCCCTTTTTGTGTGTAATCAAGCGCGCTTACATGTAAACCATTATGCGCGAAAAAAAGCGTGTCGCGCCCTTGCCCAGCGCCCAACTCAAGAAGTGAGGAAACACCTTTTTCGTGAAACAAAGCCGTTGCGTAATGTGCAGGATAACTAGCTTCTAAGCCAAACATTTCACTATTTTTACCAAACATCGTTTCCCAGTGATTTTGCTGGGCATCTAATACTGATTGCATCTCAAACTCCCTCAAAATAGTGGTAACATTATAGAAGAAGAGAGATTAATCGTCCATTTAGCCCCGTAAATATCGCTCTAAGCCAAACGGAGATAAAATCTTCAACATAAATTATTTTAGATTCCAGTACAGCTGACTCTTTTTACATGTAAAGGTTTTTTGTGGAAAATTTTTTGAGCATTATCGCTATCATCATACTTCTTGGCTTACTATTTTTTGTACTCAGCCCCAAAAAACAGGCAAAAACAAAAGCACAAAAACAAGAGGAAATACGAGAATTCTACCGACAGAAATTGAAAACAGAACTATCACACATTGAAAATGCCGATACACGCCAAAAGCAAAAACTGGTTTTACTTAAAGCCTTTGCGAAAGAGTTGGAGTTTAACCTTTTCTTTGATAAAGACGAAGTTAAAGTGTTGATTCAAGAATTGGCGAGTTATTAACGAAGTGCCGTTTCGTCTGCAATCCAATTTAAGTACGCCTCAAATCCTTGTTCTATGGGAATTTGAATCAATTGTGGTGTTGTGTAGGGATGATGCTTTAAAATTAACGCTTCGATCGTTTTAAACAATGAACTCCTCGTCTTAATCAGAAGTAATTGTTCATTTGATTCACATAGTTTGCCTTCCCAACGATAAAAACTCTGAACGGGCATCATCTGAACGCATGCGGCAAGTTTTTGCTCTAGCAAAAGATGAATGATGGTTTTTGCACTTTGTTCATCAGGGTATGTTGTGGTTATTAGGCAAAAAGTGTTCATCATTTTACTCCTAATGTAACGAAAGAAGTATTATAACGATTTTAAGTGAGGAAATTTTAAAGAGGAGAAATGCAAGGGAAAATCCCTTGCATAAAGCACAAAAGTCTCGAAAGACTCTTGCAAAGAAACAATTAACGTTTTCAAGGAAACGTTGAATGATTCCCTGAAGGAAATCATTAACGTTTTGAGAATTGTGGGCTACGACGTGCTTTTTTGCGACCGTATTTTTTACGCTCAACGATTCTTGAGTCACGAGTCAATAAACCATATGGTTTAAGGATTGCTCTAAAGTCAGCGTCCATTGCTGCAAGTGCTTTAGAGATACCATGACGAACGGCATCCGCTTGAGCTGAATAACCGCCACCTTGCGTAGAAGCTACGATATCAAAACTTGCTTCTTGTTTGGTAAGAGCAAGAGGTTGACGAACACGTTTTTTAATGGTCTCATGACCACCAAGCCACGCTTCAAAATCAACGCCATTAACTGTAATCGTACCTTTACCCGGTGCGCTTACCCATACTTTAGCGATAGCTGTTTTTCTTTTACCAGTTGCGTATACTTTTGCCATATTACTTTACCTCTGCTTTAACTTGCGCTGTATGTGGATGCTCACTACCGGCATATACTTTTAGCTTTTTGATCATCTCTTTAGCAAGATTTGTTTTAGGTAACATGCCTCTTACCGCAAGTCTGTACAATTTCGCTGGGTTGTTGTTCAAAAGATCACCCAATTTTTCAGTTTTAACGCCACCGAAATATCCTGTGTGTCTGTGATACAATTTTGTGTCTAATTTTGTTCCACTAAACTCTACTTTTTCCGCATTGATGATGATAACGAAATCGCCACAATCAACATTTGGAGTAAAATAAGGTTTATGTTTGCCTCTGAGCAGTGTTGCTACTTCTGTAAGGACTTTACCAAATCTCTTACCAGCAGCATCCACTACGATCCAGTCGCGTTTGACTTCGCTTGGCTTAATCGCTTGTGTAGCTTTCATCTGTCATAACCTTTGACGTATTTATTTAACGAAGTGCAAGTGTAATCAAAATATACTTATATACAGCTTAAATTAAGTGTACTATAAGCTTTTGACAAGTTCAACGCCATCGTTTTGCAAATAGCAAATATACGCCTCCACCGGCAAATTATAAATCGTAGAAAGTGCATCTTGATAGAGCTTCACTTGTGTTTGGTGTTTGTCACTCTGCTTTTTCGAGCTTTTATAATCAATGACAACAATACGATCGGGAAATTCAAGCAAAAGATCGATCTGCTTACGCTCTTTTTGATAAATCAGCGGTTGCTCTTTATAGATTTTTGCCCCCTCGATCAACTCTAAAAAGGCTTTACATGTAATGAGCTTTTCGCCCCGTTGATAGATCGCTTGCAAGGTTGGCTCATCTAAAAGCGGTGCAAAACGGTTTTGCAGTGCGATGTAAGCCCTCTTTAGCGAAGATTCATCAAAATTATCCAACATCTCCAACAAATAGTGCTGTGCAATTCCAAAGGTTATGGAGGCAATTTCTGCACTCTCGCCCTCAACGTCTGGCGTACTTGCCACCTCTTGCGCGCCATAACGCTTAGGTTGATAGACAGTCATCGTGCTTGGAATGACGATAGCCTCTTTGGTTGAAACTCCAATGACTCCTCGCTCTGTAGTGCTCAAATCCAACATCTCAAACGCACTGTTTTGCGCTTTGGCGCAGACAAACAGTGAACGCTTCGCTCGGGTAAATGCCACGTAAAGCGCATTGAGCCGATCTTCGTACATCAAGACACTCTCTTGCTCTTTGGCTTTGGCATAGACCGCATCAACGGCTTCTCTGCCACCCATAGTGAGGTAAAGCCCTTTGATGTCCACTTCATCGTAGCTAAATAAAATCGTATCGCTTCGATTGTTATCGCGGCTCAAACGATCACACACAATGACATGCTCAAACTCCAAGCCTTTGGATTTATGCACAGTTAAGACACGCAGGCCATCTACATCTTCGCTTTTGGCTTCATCGCTCAAATCATCCAACGCAAATAAAAAACTCTCAATCTCTTCATAACGACTCGCAACCTCTAAGAAACTGAGCAGATCAGCACTGCCATCAAACAGACCGTAATTTTTGATGATCTTTTCAACCAAAACGAGCGGTGTCGCGTTTAAATCCCACCCACTACGAGAGAGCGGTGTATCCCACGTCTTGCCACACAGAGCTAGAAACGCTGCTTTGTAGAGTTCATCGCCAAAATAGAGGTATTTAAGCAACGCAATGATGGCTTTGATGGAGCGCACTTCAATAAGTTTCAAGGTCGCCTCAAGCCTTACATGTAAAGCGGGAAACTGCTCTTGCACCAACGCTTTAAAGACTTTGGCATCTTTGTTCGTATGCACCAAAAGGGCAATGTCTTTGGGCTTGACACCCTCTTTTAGAAGCATCCCAATCGCTTCTAAAACGGAAGGCTCAATCATTTCTTCAATGCGTACGTTAATGTACCCTTCCCCCGTGGCTTTGGCAACCTTTTGTGGCTCATACCCTTTGATTTTACATGTAAAGATTTCATTGACAAAATTCACGACCTGCTCGGTACTGCGATAATTCGTATCAAGCGCATTCACGTCTAAATGCAAACTCTTTTTAGCATAGCCAAACAGCTCTTTAGCACCACCGCGAAATCGGTAGATCGACTGCTTCACATCACCCACAAAAAAGAGTGTTTTAAAATCTTTCACGCCCTGCCCTGCGCGTATCTCTTCAATGAGTGGCAGAAGAATTTGATACTGCACAATGCTCGTGTCCTGAAACTCATCGATGAGCAGATGCTCTATCACCCCATCAAGGCGAAAATAGAGAAAATCTTTGCTGATCTCTTGGCGCAAAAGGGTATAAAGCAGATTGGTCACGTCATCAAAACGAAGTTCGCCATACTCGCCCATCAGACTTCGCAAGCTCTCATCGTAAATCGCAAAGAGTTTGCCCAGTTGCCCTAAAAAGTACGCCTCTTTGGCATTGACATGCTCATTTAAAGCCTGCTTGAGCTCACGCAAAAGCGCATCAGTTGTCTCATTGGCATACTTTTTATAGTCCCAATACCCAAAGTCTTCGCGCTCCAGATACTTCTTGGAAAGCAGATCGCTCAGTGTATCCGCTTTGAGTGTCGCAAGCCCACGCGCAGAGAGTCCGCTCTGCTCAAAATATTCTCTAATGTGCTCTAAAATATCCAAACACGGTTTTAAGGATGGATAATTTCCCTCATCCAACGTGCTAATGTCAAGCTCTGATTTTTTCTGATACAGCATATTGAGCAGGCTAAAAAGATCACCCAGTTTTTTATCTTCGTTGATGCTAAAAGCTATCAGAGCATTGTAGAGATTTTTGCTTTTACACCCTTTGATAAAACGCTCCACTAACTCCTCATCAAGTCCATTTTGCCCCACTTTGAAGTCGGGTTGCAAACCTACATGTAACGCGAAATGGCGCAAAATCAAAGAGAAAAAAGAGTCCAGTGTTGAGATTTTGATGTCGGCTTGTAGCAAGGTTTGCATCACACGCTCTTTTTCTCTTAGCAGAGTCTCTTTTGACTTACCCGTTTGTACGCAAATCGCCTCTAATTCATCTTTGCTTTCAAGGTGTTTGAGCGTCTCAAAAATGCGCGTTTTCATCTCCGCCGCAGATTTGTTTGTAAAGGTGAGCGCGACGATCTTTTGTGGATTTGCACCCATAAACAAAAGCGAAAGGTAACGAACACTTAGCGCAAACGTTTTACCGCTTCCTGCACTGGCTTCGAGTGCTAAATAAGGACTTAGATTCATATCTGCTCCTCACGTCCGCACAACTGCACGTAAGGACAAAGCCTACAATGCTTGATCTCCTCGCACAATTCGTAGCCATTGATCGGTTTGGATAGCTCTTGTAGTTTTACATGTAAAAGGGCTTTCTTCTCTTCTAGGAAGTTTTCAGGTACTAAAACACCCTCTTTGAGATCGTAATAATAAACGCCTCCGACCTTGCCCAAAGAGCTTGCAATGTACGCGTAAAAGACCAGCTGAAAATCGGTGGTACTGTCGAGTGTTCGCTCACTTGTCGTTGGCACTTTCCCACTTTTATAGTCGATGACAAACAGCTCATCCTCTTTTTGGTCGATGCGGTCAATCTGCCCTTCCAATATAAAGCCTTCATACGGCACGGCATGCACAAACTCTTTTTTAAAAACGCGAAAGCCCTCATCAAAGCGATGGATCTCATTGTGCATAAACGGGCGAAGTTTTTGAAGCCACACATCGACAAAGTAGCCCCAGACTTCATGGTGATTGTTCTCTTTTAAAAGCGTTTCAAGTTTGGCATAAAGGCTCTTTTCATCCAATAATACTTCATCGCAAATCGCATCTTCAAGCACTTTATGAAGCGTCAAGCCAATGACTTGCTCATCAATTTGAGTGCTTGGCATCTTCGCCTCTTTAAGCCTTTGGACATAGCGAAAATAAAACTGGCGTTTACATGTAAGCAGTGTCTTGAGCTTTGTTGCCGAAAGGGGAAACGCTTTAAGATCATACGGAGCATCGATGAAAGGCTGATCGTAAAGCGTTTTAGAAGCATTGAGCTCAAAGAGAAGCGGCTGAAGGGCTTTTTCATCCGCCATAACGGTTGTATTAAAGCCAAGCTCATCCAAAAAGCGTGAAGGCATACTTGTCTCATTTTTTACATAGGCGATGGCAATTTTCTGCGCACGCGAGAAAAGCTGATGGTAGTAATAGCGTTGCAAATTCTCACGATCTCTCTTGGTTGGAAGCCCCGCATGGGCGCGAACTGCCGAGGAGAGAAAAAGGTCTTTTTGGCTCCGCTTGGGCACAAATTCATCGTTAAAATCAAGAACAATAACGCCTTTATAGGACACACCTCTGGTTTCAAGCACACCAAGTACGGTCACCTTACCGCCTCTCACATCATCTTGAGCAAGTACTGCAAGGCGGTTTAAAAAGAGTTTAGTGATTTGTTCAAAACGAAGAGAGGGTGCGTGTTTCAAAAAGTGGGTAAAGGCAAAAAAAGCTTCTTGAAAAAGAGGATTATTTTGCTCCTTAGTATCACAAGAAAGCAATTTCTCAAAGAAATTCATCGCCGTTTCATGGGAGACTTTTTGATGCCAAATTTCTTTACATGTAACCATTATTTCGGGTTCTATTTTCAAGCGCGTAAGACGAAGGTGATCTTCAATTTCGTCATTGCGCATCGCTTTTTCCAGAGCGCTCAGTTTTTGATAAAACGAACTCTGCTTCAAACTTATTCCCATCGCGAAGTTGAGATTATGCCACGTATCGAAGGGACGCAAGACTTCAGCAAAACGCTCATCGGGTAAAATCACTACGATTTCTTCGGGACTCAAACCCTCTTCCACAAATTGAGCAATGGCACTTTGCACATAACCCATTTGCGCAAGCCGTGAGGAGAAGCCATACACTTGAATATCTTGTTTGGAAGTATTGTGAGGCTTTACATGTAAAATCTCTTTCGTGGAAAGATTGATCTCATAGATGTTGTTTTGCACAAGCTCTATGCCAAGATCCGCAAAAAGTGAAACCATTTTTTGATTGTAAGCACTGATGGTAACGTTTACATGTAAAGGAATCAGCACTGCTATTTGGGTAAGAAGTTCCACTTCAAAACGGCTCAGAAACCCTTCTAAATGAATACGAACTTCCCCCAGTGAGCGAATGTACGACTCGTTGAGTTCATAACATTCAGGGAGCGTGATGCGGTCATAGAGTGCGTGTTTTGAAAGAAGCGCTTTATAGTGTTTTAAAAGCGTCTGAAGCACCTCTAGATGTTCGGCATAATGCTCATAGGTATCAGCACTCAACAACGCATCCAGTGCCACTTTTTCATGACTAAGCTCTTCAAAAAAACGAAACAGATAGGTAGAGTTTTTCAAAAAGGTAAAAAACTCACGCTCAATATAGAGAAGTTCAAATTTGGTAAAGCGAGAGGCTTCTTGCATCAGAAGTACCCGCATATCGTCATCGACTAAAGCGTGGTTCGGAACAAGAACGGCTTTCTGCTCTAGTTCTGCAATCGTGATGGCTTTGGGAAGAAGGATATTGGCGTCTAAAAATGTGTCATAAAAAGAGCGTACCGCACGACTTGTTGCAAAAACTTCTAACATCTTCCCTCACTTTAGTGTAATGGTCTATTATAACAAAGCAAAGATTTAAGATGGATTTTTATGACAAAATGAAAGAAAACGGTAAGATCACACAACCGACCTTACCGCAGGTTATTAAGGGAGAAAGGGGAAACTACTGTGCTGCATAGGCCTCATTTTTATGATAGCCTTTAAATTCGCCTATTTCTATTTTACTCAAAATTTGCCAACGGCCCGGCTTGTTAATTTCAAAAGGGCCAAAGGTATAATTGCCATTTTCTACCTTAGAAGGTAATAACTGCTTGTTCTCTTTGTTACTATCAGGACGAGAGAGCATCATGGTGATATTTGCATTATTAACCGCTACTCCACTTTTATCGGTGAGCTTTAGCGTAATGCTATTTTGTCCCATTTCAAATTTTTCTGTGGAATAGGCAAGGTTGAATTGAGTATCAAATTTTCCCTGTAATTCCATAATTTCATTAATATTATTTTCAACCTTTTGATATTTTTCCATATAAAATGTATCCATCTCAACAGGATTGTCCATAGCAATTTTAACGGTAAAAGCACACGCAATCACACATCCAATAATCATACCAACAACTACATGAGGATAGTAGGTATGCTCACTTTTCACTTTGTCCACGGCTTTTTATCCTTTTATAAATGATGAGTATTACAACAATCGCCATAAATCCATAAATCAGAAGTCTCACAATATTGATAGTGATTTTATTGGCACTGCCAATGGCACTCTCTAACTCTATTTTACGGTATGCTGCGATCTCTTCAACCAATTCTGCATAACCATTGAGCAATGCAGGTCCAACACTCACTTCATTTTTTTTAGAAGTTAAGAGTGGAATAATCGTACCATTCCATGGCAAAGGTGAGAGGAGTGCTTCACGATCAAACTCTTTCTCGAGCCCTGCTGATTGGTACACATCTACTTTTTTTTCTGCTTGAAAAAGCGTTAAAAGAACATACGGTGTGGTTAAATTTTTGGCAAAGTTTTGCTCATATGCGAGAATATTCTCTCCCTCGCCACTTTTTTTAGCAATCAAAATAACTTTTATACCACTTTTTGCGAAAAGTTCACTGCCCATCTCTTCAATTTTCTGAGCGGTTCTCTCTTCTAAGCTATCATCATAAATGACAAATTCCTTGGCAAAAATCAACACTGGAAAAAAGGCAAGAAAGCAAAGAAGCCATAGCTTCTTTGCCTTTACATGTAATAAATTCTTCATTAACCGATGAATAAATGGTGTGGTGTTAATACAGCCCATACCGACACTGCTGCTAGTATAACTAAACCTAAAACAATCACTTTATCCATAATTTCAGCCATGTTATACTCCTTATTTTGCTATAACTTTTTGATTTGCATTCGCAGCATCTCTCATTTGAAGTGCTTGCGGATCCGTAATCTTATAAGGTTTATCAGCAACTGCTTGTTGTGCCTTTAATCCAAAGAATGTTAATACACCAAGAATGGAGAGCAACAATACTGTTGCTATCAACATTCCTGTAATACCATTAAGTCCAAAGACGTTTCGATTTGTATTTTCCATTGATGAGTCCTTATTTTGCTAAAGAGCTGACATAAGTGCCAACCGCTGTTTTTTGAACATTGGTTAAGCGTCCATCATTGAACTGTGGCATATTACCAATCGTTCCTTTTTTACCCAAACCAAGGACATTGACAACAAATTTAGCACTACCATATACACTAAGATCTGGCGCACTTCCAGCCATTCCCTTACCATCATCACCGTGACATGCCGCACATGTTGCCCAAAGTGCTTTGCCACTCTCAACCAGTGCTGGATTGCTGCTTTTTTTAACGACTGAAACTTCTTGCATCACGTACGCAGCAACTGCTTTGGCACTTTCAGCATCCAAAAGTCCAGCTGGCATCTCGCCAAGAGGATAATTTGAACCTTTTGCGCCGCCAAGAATAGTTGCAACAATCGCTGCTTCATTTCCAAATTTGGTTAAGTTCATTGCTTTCCCATTCATGCCATCACCCGTTACACCATGGCATGGCGCGCATTGTACCAAGAAAACGCCTTCGCCCATTCCCATCAATGTTGCATTGTCAGGATTTGCGAATTTACTTTCAAAATGAGTGTTGTAGCTTTTTACTTCTTCGTTATATTCACCTATTTGTGAATAACTTGCAAGGGGGTATCCAGCAAGGAAATACCACAATCCCCATACAATAACTCCTACAAAGGAGAGTGCCCAACCAATAGGAGGTACATTTTTGTATTCTCCAATACCATCCCAATTCTCTTTTGCTAATTCTCCGCTACTCTTATCGGTTTTCATCTGTCTTATATATTTACCAACAACAAAAATAGTGAGAATTAAAATTGCTGCTGCACCAAGCAATGATAATACGTTTACATTGTCATTCAGCCAATTCATTTATTGCTCCTCTTTATTCTTTCTCTTTGTTTGATGGAGTACGGGTTTCAATTGGAGTATCATCAATATTGTCATGCAATGCGAGATCGCCATATTGCTCATAATTTCGTGTACCTTTTTTTTCAGCCTTGTAAAGGTGATACAAATAACTATACATCATTACGACCAAAAAAACTGTAGCTACAACGTAAGCATATGCTTGAATTTCTCTAATGGTTTCCATACTCACTGTGAACACCTTATTTTAAGCTATTGAGATAGGCAATGAGGGCCACAATCTCTTTGATCTCACCGCGTTTAAATGCCTCTTTAACCTCTTGGCTTTTCATATCTGCAACAATCAGTGCAGCTTCTTCCATGACAGCTTTTTTAGCCTCTTCATGGGTACCAAGTTTAGGCATATCAGGTTGATCGTAAGGTGTGTTGAAAACTTTTTTTACGGTCAATGCTTCTGCGTATGCGGTATCAATATCAGCACTGTTTTTAAACATATGTCTGTACGCTGGCATAATAGAACCTGGCACTACGCTGATAGGATCAGACATATGATACTCATGCCAGTCGCTTGTTCGATAGTTTCCAACCCTCATCAAATCTGGTCCAGTTCTTTTTGAACCCCATAAGAATGGTCTATCATAGGCATACTCACCACTGAGTGAGTACATACCATAACGGTCTGTCTCTGATTTAAATGGACGAACGAGTTGTGAATGACAAGCATTACAGTCATCTTTAATGTAGACTTGACGGCCTGCTAATTGAAGTACCGTGTAAGGTTTTGTACCTACCACAGGACGAGCTGTTTCCATAAAGTCAGGTAAAATTGTTACAACACCTGCATATGCAATCACCAAAAATACACCTACCGCAAAAAAGAATGGGTTTCTTTCTAACCAATGAAACATAATCCTATCCTCCTTTTACGCTGCCATAGGTGAAGCATTTTGAGGTTCAGCCTCAATTGCTTTACTTACAGTCATTGTTTTATACATATTGTAAGTGAATATGAAGAAACCGATAAGGTATAGTAAACCACCTGTTGCACGAATAGCATAGTAAGGAATAAGTACCGTTACTGTATCGATAAATGAATACGCAAGGTTACCGAATTGGTCTGTTGCTCTCCACATCATACCTTGAGTAATACCTGCAATCCACATACTTGAGAAGTACAAGACGATACCGGTTGTTTGAATCCAAAATTGTGCCTCGATCAATTTTTTACTGAAAATTTCACGTTGAAACATACGAGGAGCCATATGATACAGTGCTGCCATGATCATAAAACCAACCCAGCCCAATGTACCATCATGAACGTGTCCAGGAATCCAGTCTGTAAAGTGCGCAAGGGCATTAACAGATTTAATTGCTAAGATTGGACCTTCAAGTGTACTAAACATATAGAATGTTGAAGCAAAAATCATCAATTTAACCAATGGATTCTCTTTGAGTTGACCCCATTGTCCTTTCATCGTAAGGAGAATATTAATCGCACTACCCCAAGATGGAAGAATCAAAATAATTGAAAAAATTGAACCCATGGTTTGTACCCAATCTGGAACAGTTGAGTATAGTAAGTGGTGTCCACCTGCCCAAAGGTATACGAACATCAATCCCCAAAAAGAAAGAAGTGATAGTTTATAAGAGAAAACAGGTTGACCAGACTCTTTTGGTAAGAAATAGTAGATCATTGCAATAATTGGCACGGTGAAAATAAATGCTACCGCATTGTGACCATACCACCATTGAACCATTGCATCATTTGAGCCTGCATACATTGAAACAGAGTGATACCATTTTCCTGTACCTGCAACAAAATAGGTTGGAACTTCCATGTTATTGAAAAGATACAACATTGCAACACCAAGAAATGTTGCGATAAAATACCACATAGAAATATAAAGCGTCTTTTCACGCCTAATACCAATAAGACCAAAAATATTTAATCCCCAGAGTACCCATACCACGACAACAAGAATATCCAATGGCCATTCAAGTTCTGCATACTCTTTAGAAGTAGAAATACCCATAAAAAGGGAAATAACAGCACATACCATTAAGATCATATAAAGCCAAAAATGAAGCTTTGATATGAACATCAAAAATTTTGATTCTGCAATCGAAACCTTGAGTACTCTTTGCCCAATGTAGTACCACGCTGCAAAGATTCCGCTTAGTAAGAATCCAAAAATTACTCCTGACGTATGTAATGGTCTTAAACGACTGAAAGTACCATATTCACCGGCCAAGTAATTCAACTCAGGGAAAGCCATTTGATAAGCGATAACCACGCCTATTAACATACCAACGATTCCAAAAAGGATCGCTGCGTAGGTAAAACATTTGGCTACTGAATAGTCATAGTTCAATGCATCTCTAGCCTGCATCAATTCCTCCTACTTGTGTTTTTATGTCACAAAAATATCACATAATGTAGGAATTATAGTGCACCAAATCTACAACGAAGCTTAAGAAGATTAAATTTGTGTTAAATAAAAAAAGTTAAGAAAAAATTTATAATTAGCAGTACAAGAACGATGGAATTATCGTTCTTGCGTATTGATTTTGTAGCCAAGCCCGGGGATATTCTTGATAAACTCTTTGTCTGTTTTTTCACGAACACGCTTAATAAAGGTACGTATGGCTGAATCTGTTACTTTTTTGTTTGTCCAAACATACTTCTTAATCTCCTCATGAAGAACAAATACACCTAAATTTTTGACGAGGACTGAGATAAAAAGTAACTCTTTTTTAGTTAAGAAAATTGTTTTACCCTCTTTGACTAAAACGCGCCTACTTTTATCAAATTGATAGCCAAACCCAAGTTCAACAATATCACTTTGATCTAGCATCTCTTTAGAAACAAATTTGAGCGTTGTTAAGAGCTCATCTGGATCAATCGGTTTAATTAAATACTTGTCAATACCAACGTCTATCGCTTCTAGAAGTCGCTCTTTTTCACTAAATGCACTTAAAATAATGATGGGGGTTTGTTTTGATATATGTTTAATCTCTTTTGCCATCATTAAACCGTCCATAACAGGCATCATAATATCTGTGACAACAATGTCAGGTTTATACTTTTTGAACTTTTTTAACCCATCGTCACCATCGCGTGCAACAATAAACTTAGCAAACTCATCCCCAATTGCACTCTCTAAGGCATTTCTGAGATCTTCTTCATCCTCAACAAACAAAACCGTCAATTTTGACAATCCACTCATAGCTCTTCCTTTTTACTCTTTGACTGAAGGAATAGTGATAGTGAAACAGACTCCATCATTGCAATTCTCTGCAACGATAAATCCTTGCATACTATTATTGATAATCATCTTACTCATATAAAGCCCCAAACCAGTGCCAGCACTCGCATGTTTTGTTGTAAAATAAGGCTCGAAAATCTTATCTAAAATAGTTGACTCAATCCCACCAGCATTATCGCAGACTTTAATTATAGCATCTCCAAGCCCTAATGTGTCAATTTCAATATAAATTAATCTATTTTTTATTTTGTTGTTGCAAAATGCGTCAATCGTATTATTGATTAAATTAATTAAGACTTGAGAAAATTCATTAAAATAACCTCTGATATTGGCATCTTTTTTTATATTAAGCTCGATTGTAACTTCATTTTTTTCTAAAGTACCTTGCATAATATCTATTGCTTCGTTAGCTACATGACTTAGCGCAAAAACTTCACTTTGACGATCAGGACTGAAAAAATGACGAAAATCTTCAATCGTTTCAGACATTTTGGAGACAATCTTTTTGGCATGCGCGTAGCTGTCTTCAAACTCTATCCCTTTACCTTCATTTTGAAGTCGGTAGAGCTTATTCATTTTATAAAGTGTGATATTAAGCTCAGAAAGGGGTTGCCTCCATTGGTGTGCAATATTGGCGATCATTTCACCCATCGAAGCAAGACGTGATTGCTGAAATAAAATACGATCTTTTTCACGATTCTTTTCAACCTCTTCCCGCACACGTTCTTCTAACGTTTGATTGAGGATTGTTAAGGCTTTCGTCTGCTCTTTAACTCTCTCTTCAAGGGTCGTATTGAGTTCTTCAAGCTCTTCATCTTTGGCTATCAACGCCTCGCTTAAGCGAACACTTTCTGTCACATCATAACGAATAGCAATAAACTCTTCAATATCACCATTTTCATCGAGGATAGGAAAAACCGTTGTATTAACATAAAATGTACTGCCATCTTTGGCTAAATTTTTAACCGTTGATTTATACGTTTTTTTTTGAAGTATGGTTTGCCAAAGTTGCTTAAACGTCGAGGCAGGGACATCAGGATGTCTTACGATATTATGATTTTTCCCTACTAGCTCTTCTTTAGTATAACCCGAGATTTTGCAAAACTCATCATTAACAAAGGTGATAATACCGAAAATATCGGTTTTTGAGATAATATTACTGCTTTCGATAGCACTCTGATATTGTTCTAATTTCATAGAATTGCTGCACTGTAACCAAGATATGCCATATAAATTCCATATCCAATAATAATAAATGAAGCTATTTTAATCATAACTTCTCTAAATTCACTCCCTTTTAAAAATCCCACAATAAACCCAAGCCCTAACATTGCAGGCATAGTCGAAAGTCCAAAAATGGCCATCGTAAAGCCACCTAAAAGAAAAGAACCCGAAGTTGTTGCGGCAGCTAAAAAGAAATAGACCAAACCACATGGTAGGAAACCATTTAAAAGACCTAGCCCATAAAAGCTTCCCATAGATTTCGAGTGAATAAGGTGTGAAAAAAGTGTTTTAATCAAAGGATTAAAAGCGATAGTCGCCTCTAATGAAGTTAAGAATTTTATTTTTCCCATCATCGATAATCCCATTAAAACCATAAGAATACCGATGACAAAATAGAAATAACCATTTATTTGGGCAGAAAAAGTAAAAATACTCCCCAATGCACCAAAAAACATACCAAGAAACGTATAGGCACTAATCCGTCCTAAATTATAAGTAAGATGTGCGAGAAATTGTCTTAACGAAGAAGTGGAAGAATCAATCTTAGCACTACTATATGCCATGACAAATCCTCCACACATACCGATGCAATGCCCTAAACTTCCTAGAAACGCAACACTAATGATTGCTGTAATATCGATGACGTTAATGGCATTGCTCCGTTATTTAAAGTCTATTGGCAAACTCTTGGAAAATGTATCGGCTCTCTTGCGGGCCTGCACTCGCTTCAGGATGATGCTGTACAGAAAAAATGGGCGATTCATTGTATTCAAGCCCCTCAATCGTATTATCAAAAAGATTCACATGCGTAATGCGAGCAACCTTACAAATATCATCAGGAACGTTGTAATTATGGTTTTGCGTTGTAATCTCGACAATATTACTTTTTATATTTTTGACAGGGTGATTACCACCATGTTGCCCAAATTTCAACTTATAGGTTGGATATCCATGGGCAATGGAAAGCAATTGGTGTCCTAAACAGATAGCAAACATAGGTATTTTTGCTTCAATTAATTTTTGAATTTGTACCGCTTCATCTTTCAAAATGAGTGGATCACCTGGTCCATTGGATAAAAAGAGTCCGTGGATTTCACCTTTTTTGTAGCGAGCGATGACATCATCGGCACTAAAATTATGAGGAATAACCTCAACATCGAGTCCAACTTCACAAAGTTCATTTAAGATATTGCGTTTAATGCCTAAGTCAACAGCAAGAATTTTCTTACCCAAACGCTTTGGCGTCGCGTTATACGCTTGCGCTTCTGCATCCCATACACCGTTTACATGTAAATACGATTTGGGTGTGCTGACTTTTTCAATGTAATTCACATCTTCAATACGAGGACGTGAAGAGAGCATCGCTTTTAATGTCGCAGGATCACTTATCTCTGTAGAGGCGATCATCATTTTAGGACCCGAATCTCGAATCATTTTGGTGAGATAGCGTGTATCAATGTCACAAATACCCATACTCTCATATTTTTTCAAAAACTCGGGTAAACTTTCCGTCGATCTAAAATTGGAAGGTGTCTCATTGAGACTGCGTACAAACATACCGCTCGCATAAATCGTAGAACTTTCCATATCATTCTCATTGCATCCCACAATACCAATTTCAGGCATTGTAAATACAACGAATTGTCCTGCATAGCTCGGATCACTCATGATTTCTTGGTAGCCACTCATAGAGGTATTAAAAACAATCTCTCCAGTTTTTGAACCATCAAAACCAAAACTTTTTGCTTCTAAAAAAACACCATTTTCAAGATAAATCCATACAGGTTTTAACATCATACTAACATTCCTCTTTTTCTAAGCTCTTCTTCATAGAGCTTTTCAAAAATCAAATCATACTCTTCAGAACCAGGAACTAAGGTTCGCTTGTAATTCGAAATTTTTTCAGCAACATCATCTTCAATCGCTTGAAAATTTGCAATATAGGTTTCAATCGCTGTATAAACAACATTCTTGACACGATTTTCTGTGACATTATAGTCAATCAAACCACTTTTCCAACAGATCTCTAATATTTGGTGTGCAATATCGTTATACCTATCTTCATAGGACAGAGTAACACCAAATTCGCGTGCAAGTTTTTTCTTAATTAACCAAAACATACTTCTTCGGTCAACTCGCTGAAACTCCATCTCATCTTCATTTTGATCCAAAATCTCTGTAACCCGCTCTTCAAGCGCCGTCTCTTGTTTAATATCCGCAACAATCAAATCCTCAGCGACTTTTACAATAGGCTCTAAGCCCTTAAGCATGGTAACAAATCCACAATTTAAAATATCGATCGCTATTTTATTGGCAATATAAGGGGCATGAGGCAATCTGATTTTCATCCATAAACCTTACTTCTGAATTTTCCACATTCTATCAAAAGTAAGGTAAATATCTGTTTAGAGAAAGAAAGAGGAAGGTTTCGTCACTCTTTTGTTTGATTATCTTCTACAAAAGGAGGACCTTTTTTAAGGCGTTGTGTAATATCAGAAGCAATTTGGGGATTCATCTTTGCTAAGATTTGCGATATTTTTTTAGGTGGCAATCCGAAAATAATAGCTGCACCCTCATGAATAGGGAGCTTTTCAACAATAGCTGCCGCTGCCGCATCTTTCATTTTAATATAGGTCTCATCTAGCTTATCATTTTTCTTCGATTCCACTTGCTCTAAAAGCTTTTTATTTTCAGCTAGCATTGCAGCAATCTGTTGCTCTTTGGCTTCGATCTCAGCTTTAGTTTTAGCCAGTGCATTTTCTTTCTCTTTAAGTGCATTCTTTTGTTTTTCAAAAAGTGCATTCGTTGCCGCTTGCAAAGCTTCAAAGGATTGTCGTGCTTCATCGATTTTTTCAACTTCATGCAAAAGTTCCCCTTTGCGCGTTTCAAAGACTTGCGTACAATCAATCGTTTCTGCATACACTAAAGAGCTTATCAATAAGATCCAAATACACTTCATTCTCGACCTTTTTTACTTATTTCACCCGCAAATAACATTGTTGAGATTTCGTCCAAATAGAGCTGTTCTTCACGTTTGATCTTCTCCATCATCGTTTGAAGCTCTTGTTCTTCAAGATACTTAAATTTTTCATATTCAATATGTGCTTTTTTATACTCTGATTGTAGCTGTTTTGTATTCCGCTGAACAGCAATAAGTTCTTGCTCACAACGTTTTTTATCACGACTTAAGATGCTTTTTTGCTCACCAACCATGAGAAGGAGTGAAATCATACCCTCTTTTGGTATTTGAACCGCCGAAATTTCATCGTAAAGAGCCGCTATTTTATGGTTTAACATCCGCTCTTTATTTTGGCTTTTTAATAGTTCACGCTCGATTGCATCACGTTTTTGTTTTCGAATTTTAGCAATCTTGGAGAACTGGCTTTTCATAAATTACCTTTACATGTAAAGATGAAAGATCTTCTTGCAAAACGGCAAAATATTTTTCCCCGAAGAGGGAAACTATAGCATTCATCGCCCATATCAATGAACACTATAGCTTTGTTTTACAATATAATTGTGTCGTTTCTATCAGGACTTGTTGAGATAAGTCCAATCTTTGTGCCTGTCAAGACTTCAAGGCGTTTAAGATACGTTTTAGCAGCTTCAGGGAGATCTTCAAATTTACGACATCCCACAACACTCTTCCAACCTGGTAACTCTTCATAAATTGGTTTAACGTTATCCAAATCTTGTGGCAACGTTTCAACTCTTTGGCCGTTTACTTCATAAGCAACGCAGACTTTAACGGTTTCAAAACCATCTAATACATCGAGCTTCATAATGGCAAGATCATCACAGCCATTGATGCGACTGGCATATCGGCATGCAACTGCATCGAACCAACCACAACGGCGTGCACGTCCTGTGGAAGTACCGTATTCATGCCCTTTTTCACGCAATTCATCGCCCTCTACTCCAAAGTCTTCTGTAGGGAATGGTCCATTTCCTACACGGGTGCAGTACGCTTTGACAATACCTGTTACTTTGCCAATATCTTTAGGATTTAGTCCCAAACCGACACATGCGCCCGCACTGATTGTGTTGGAGCTTGTTACGAAAGGATAGGTTCCATGATCCACATCGAGCATCGTACCTTGAGCACCCTCTAGTAATACTTTTTTATTTTCATCCAGACATTTCCAAACCATATGTGTCGTATCTGTTAAGAAAGGTAAAAGGGCTTTAGCATAGCCGTCTAACTCACTTTTAAGTGTCTCAAAATCAGGCGTTACAATACCGAGGGCATTAAAGAGCGCTCTGTTTTCATCGTAAAATTCAACCAAGGCACGTGCAAGTTTGTTCGTGTCTCTTAGTTCGCCTAAACGGTGTCCACTACGCTCAATTTTACTACCGTAACTAGGTCCAATGCCTCGTCCTGTTGTACCAATCGCTTTAGCGCCACGAAGTTTTTCTTTGGCTTGGTCAATTAAAATATGATGATTAAGAATCATATGTGCTTTGTCACTGACAAACAAACGACCTGCAAGTTTTTCAAATTGTGCCATCTCTTTAATGAGTGCATCAGGACAAACAACGACTCCATTGCCAATGACATTAAGTGCTTTTGGATTTAAAATACCAGAAGGAATCAAGTGAAGTGCATAACGTACACCATCTACCCAGATCGTGTGACCTGCATTGTGACCGCCTTGATAACGGCAAACAACATCATAGTGTTGTGCCATAAGGTCAACGATCTTACCCTTTCCTTCATCACCCCATTGAATTCCTACGATCATATCAGCTTTCATCTTATTGTCCATCTCTTTTAATTAATATTTCGATCAAATCATCCGTATAAAGTCCAAAACCGCTTGAGCCAATACCCTCACAATCATAACTTCCACCTGAACCTAGTGTAAAATTTTTGTAGATAAATCTAAAAAATAGCGCATTATAATAGCGCATTTTCACATAGTAAAGCGGTGAAAAAACAATATTCTCACATGAAATATGCGCTGAGAGAACTTTCAGTTTTTCAAGTTCAGCTCTTAACTCATTTGGAACCTCATCAATAACCGCTTCTAATTCTTCCAATGTTTGCAGACAGGTTAATTTTGTCAGCCACGGAATATCAAGGGCTAAGAGCTTTTGAAGCTCTCCTTTTTCAAAGATTTTCAGATCCAAATTGAGCATCTGAGACAGCATTTTGGGAATGTTAATATTGCTTACATGTAAAAGTGGTTTGATTGAAAATTTTTCAAAAATAGACGCGCTTGTAGCAATACTCAAAGCCAAATTTTCTTCACCAATCAACTCCGCACCAATTTGGTGTATTTCATGGCTAGGATAACGAAACACCGGCTGGATGTAAAACCATTTGGAGTGATTGGTCGTTCTATCGACTCTTTTTGTGATTAAACGTACCACGTCCATCGTACTATCAGCTCTTAGAGAGACAATATGGTTTTGTTCGTCTGAAAAACGTAACAACTCTTTTTCATCAATACTTTTGTGCTGATGGTATGAAAAGAAAGGTGTTACAATCTCTTCAAACCCTGCATCGTAAAAAAGTTCGCTTGCCACATTTTCAATCTTTCGCTTTAACTTGGCACTCTCTCCAAAATAAAGCTTACTCCCCGTGGGTATCTCGTGCTCATAAATCATTATTAACCTTGGTAAAATTCTTGGGTAAAGACCCTATTGGCAGTACCATCGTATGCTCGCTTGCCTAGTTCGGAAAGGGCAAGCTCGACAGCATTGAGTGTCCACGCAGTCTCATACACATTGACAAGACCCATGTGATTGATTCTAAACAGTGTCTCTTTAATGTGATCTTGTCCACCTGCCATATTGACACCATATTTACTTTTCAAAATTTTACGGATTTTGCTCGCATCGTCATGTAAAACGGCACTCATCGCTTTAGCAGGTACTTTTGGATAGATATGTAATCCCAATGCTTGTAAAGCTTTATTGGTTGCAAGGGCTCTTTTTGCCGTATCAGCATAAAGTGCATCCAAACCGCCCTTAGAGTCTATGAGTTCAAACATAGCGACAAGCCCAATAACCAGTGTCGTTGCTGCTGTCCATGCCGTTGTGTTTTTTCGTTGATTTTTAAGTTCCGTTTTGAGGTTGAAATAATAACCCACGCCGCCATTTTCAATGATCTCTAACGCTTTAGCATTTAAACCAATAAACGCAAGCCCTGGAGGAAGCATCAATGCTTTTTGACTACCAGAAATAAGCGCATCAATGTTCGTTGTATCGACTTTTTCAACACCCACAGCCGTAATGCCATCGGCAATCACCATGATGTTAGGGCGAATCGCTTTCACTGTTTTGGCTACTGCTTCAACAGGATGACGAAGTCCACCTGCACTTTCACACACTTGCATACAGACAGCATCAATACTTTCATCGTTTTTAACAAGCTCAACAATGGCTTCCACACTCACAGGAGTATCCCATTCATTTTTAATTTCGACAAATGGCTTGTTGTAGGCGGCACAAATCTTGCCAAAACGCTCGCCAAATTTGCCCGAATTGACGACAATCGCTTTACTTTGGCACAAATGAAGCACACACGCTTCCATGGCGCCAGTTCCACTGCTTGCAAGCATCAAAACTTCTTCCATATCAAACAGTTGTTTTAAATAGCCTCTTGCTTTTTCAAAAATAGCCTCAAATTCAGGTGTTCTATGGTGAATGGTAGGTGTACCCATCGCCATACGAACCGCTTCAGGAACAGGAGTTGGTCCTGGTGTCAAAAGTAACATAAGAGATCCTCATCGTGTAGTTTTAGAAGCGATTGTAACAAAATATTGCTTGTTGTTTCTTTAGTGACTCCCATATTTTCCCGCTTTGCCTTTACATGTAAAAAGTCTTTTACAAGTCGCTTTTCTATTTTAAACTTACATAATTAATGTAATTATGAAGAATTTTAGTGTCTCATTCGTACGTTTTACCATTTGTATAAAAATACCCCCAAGGAGTAGAGTCATGTCATTTAAAGCCAAAATCATCCTGACAATTTCTGCGTTAATGTTTTTAAGCCTCAGTATCTTTTGTGCCATAAGCTATATTGATACGAAGAAAAATAGCGTTGTTCAAGTTGAATCAAGCCTAAAAATGGCATCACGTGCCTTAACAGACTACATTGATCTTTGGGTTGAATCGAAGAAAAAAGGCGTCGCGGGTTACGCAAGATCTTTAAGTAACAGTGCCACGATGGATGAAGTAGAACTTCAAGCAAAACTGAAAGACATGGCAAAAACATTTGATGCATTAGATGCATATGCAGGATTTGAAGATGGTCGAATGTTTTACGGTAGTGGAAAGAAAAAAGCAGAAGGATACGATCCCAAAGCAAGAGGCTGGTATAAGCAGGCAAAAGCAGAAGGTAAAGAAGGTATTACGGATGCTTATGTCGGTGCTACGGCGAAAGTATTGATGGTAACGGTGATGGCACCGATTGTGAAAAACAATACGATCATTGGCGTTTTTGGTATAGATCTCCCTTTGGAAACACTCACGAACGCGGTTGGAGATGTTAATTTCAATGGTGGATATGGGATGCTTTTGGATACAAAAAAGATGATTCTAGCCCATCCTAAAAAAGAACTTCTTGGAACCGAGTCAACATTGAGCCAAGAGTTTAAAGATAAAAAAGAGGGATTTATTGAGTATACCTTTAATGGTGAAAACAAGATATTTGCTTTTAAAGTTTCAGAACAAACAGGCTGGACTCCTGGAATTACATTTGATAAAGAGACTGCGTATGCCTTTTTAAAGGTGCAAGTTCAAAGCCTGATGATGGCAGGTTTTGTGATGTTAGTCCTCTCCATAGGCATCATGATTATACTCATTAAAACACTGCTTCGTCCACTTGATCATCTTAATGATGTTGTACAAGAACTCTCAAGCAGTGAGGGCGATCTTAGGCAAAGACTTGAATCATCTGCCAATGATGAATTTGCACATGTATCACAAAACATCAATAAATTTATTGAAAAGCTGCATGAGATCGTGAAAAAATCTAAAACAATTAGTAATGAAAATGCTTCTATCTCAGAAGAGCTTTCACGTACTGCATCCGAAGTGGTACGCAATGTCGATACCGAATCTAAAATAGTTGAAAACACCAAAGAAGAAGGGATCGCTTTAGTTAAAAGCATTGAAAGTTCTGTTCTTAAAGCAAAAAATTCTCAACAAGCCCTCTCTAATACGCAAAAAGATATTTCAGATGTAAAAACCAAAGTCGAACAGCTCGAATATACGATGCAGGCCACAGCAGCCAAAGAACAAAACTTGGCAGAACGCCTTAATACCGTTAGTCAAAATGCCAATGAAGTGAAAGATGTTCTTGGTATTATTCGTGATATTGCCGATCAAACCAACCTTTTAGCCCTCAATGCTGCCATTGAAGCGGCACGTGCAGGAGAACATGGGCGTGGGTTTGCCGTAGTTGCTGATGAAGTACGAAAACTAGCTGAACGTACGCAAAAGAGCCTTGTTGAAATTGATGCAACAATCAATGTGGTCGTTCAATCTATCATGGATGCCAACACCGATATTGCTCAAAATGCCGGTGAGGTAAATGCTCTTGCTTCTATCTCAATCGAATTGCAAAATGGTATGAATAGCATCGATACAACGATTCAGAAAACCATCGAAGGTGCACATGAAACTGTTAATAATTTTGTAAATACCGCAACGCAGATCAAAGGAATGGTTGAAGAGATTGAAAAGATTAATGTCATCTCTAAAGAGAATGTCACGAGCATCGACAATGTTTCTCAAGCCTCTGAGCATCTTCATGCGATGACTGAAAATCTTAACAATGAATTAGGGAAATTTAAATCCTAAGGATTAAACCTCAGCGAGCAGTTTAATCACCTCGCTGGGTGTTTTGGCTAAATATTTTGCCCCATGCTCTTTGAGTTCATTTTCTTCTCGAAATCCCCACAATGCCCCTATGGCTATCATGCCAGCACTATTGGCTGTTTGCATATCAATCATCGTATCACCAAGATAATAACAGTCGTTTGGCTTTACATGTAAAAGCTCGCTTATCTCTAAAGCTCCTCTTGGATGGGGCTTTCTAGGGACTCCTTCACGTACACCATACACCACATCAAACTTCCATTGGCGCAAATATTTCATAGCACACATTTTGGTAAAGGAATCTGGTTTATTGGAGAGGATTGCCATTTTAAAATTTCGTTTTTGAAGGAAACTAAGCATTTTACTCACCCCTTCATACAGCTTGGTATTTTGGTTAAACTGCTTTGTATAATGTGTTTCAAAAAGAGTAACAGCTTGTTGGATAAGCTCAGGAGTTTGAACATTAGAGGCGAAAATGTTTTCAAATAGTTTGAAAACACCCTCCCCTACGAAATAGCGATATTTTGCACTCTCTTGCGGTTGAAATCCAAGTGAAACAAGTGCAAAATTAGCACTGATGGCAATATCTTCTAATGTATCAAGAAGCGTGCCATCAAGATCAAATACAATGTTTTTTTTCATTATCTCGTTCTAACTCTGCCTTTAGTGCATCGTAATCAAGACCTAAAAACTCACAGGCACTCTTGGTAGCTTTATGGGCAGTAAAGCCAAATTTGTCAAATAAAAGCTCCGCTGGACCACTTGCACCAAAACGCTCCATTGAAATTACTTTATCGGCATAACGATACCATTCCATCCCTGCACCTGCTTCGATGGCAATGACTTTGGTTTGTGGCTCAATAATCGTTTGAATATAGGTTTCATCTTGCTCGTTTAAAAGATCAAAACACGGAACGCTGACCATGTTGCTTGGGATTCCAAACATCGAAAGGTAACACGCTACTTCCAACGCCAGATAAACTTCACTGCCACTTGCCATGAGCGTGACTTGTGCATTTTCGCGCCTTTTTAGAAGGTAACCACCATTTTCAACATCACCATAGGCACGATCGTCCTTAAGCGCTCTTAGTTTTTGACGTGAGCAGACAAAGGCCGCAGGAGCTTGCATACTGAGAGCCTTCTTCCACGCTTTAACATTTTCTCTACCATCGCAGGGGCGATACACATAGAAGTTTGGAAGTGCTCTAAATTGGCTGAGTTGTTCAATCGGTTGATGCGTTGGACCATCTTCGCCTACACCAATGCTATCGTGTGTCCAGATGTAAAAATTTTTCAATTTCATGAGTGCTGCTAAACGTACCGTTGGTTTCATGTAGTCACTAAAGATGAAAAACGTTGCCCCAAAGGGAATAAACAGACCATATAAAGCAAACGCATTGATAATCGCACCCATTGCATGTTCACGAATACCAAAGTGAATGTTGCGGCCTAGTGGAAAATCGCCCATATCTTTCAATTCGCTTTTATTGGAAGGACTGAGATCAGCACTTCCCCCTAGAAAACCAGGAATTGCTTGTGCAATAGCATTCAAAATTTTACCGTTGCTATCACGCGTTGCCACATCGCTATCAAAATTTGGCCATTCAATTTTTGAAAAATCAGGCGTAAGCAATGCTTCTAAAAGAGCCTTTTTCTCACTACTTAACTCATTTTTAACCAGTGCATTCCACTTCGCTTCGGCAAGATCTCCCTTTTCAAGTGCACAGTTAAAACGTGCATAAACATCATCATCCACACTGAAGTTTTTCTCTGGATCAAATCCTGCTTTGATTTTAGAATTTTTAATCTCTTCACACCCCAAAGGTGCTCCATGAGCATGATGGCTTCCTTCCATCTCACAAGCGCCTTTTGCAATCGTTGTATCAGCAATAATTAAATACGGTTTAGTTTGCTCTTTGGATTGCTCTAAAACATCATTAATTTCTTCATAGTCGTGACCATCAATCCGTGAAACTTCCCAACCTTGGGCTTCAAAACGATGTTTAACATCTTCACTCCAAGCAATTGACGTATCACCTTCAATGGTAATAGCATTGCAATCGTAAATAACCACTAAATTATCTAAACACAAATGCCCTGCTAAGGAACATGCTTCGTAACTGATACCTTCTTGAAGATCGCCATCACCACACAAACAGTATACTTTATGAGTAATCACTTCTGTTTTTGGCGTATTTAAAAGGGTAGCTGCATACTTAGCCGCCATTGCAAAACCAACGGCATTTGAAATACCTTGACCTAATGGACCTGTCGTCACTTCAACGCCTGGAACATCACCATACTCAGGATGGCCTGGCGTTTTACTGCCCAATTGCCTAAAATTTTTAAGATCTTCTAAACTAATGTCGTATCCGCTTAAATGTAAAAAAGAGTAAACCAATGCTGAAGCATGCCCACCACTAAACACTAAACGATCACGATTGAGCCACTTTGTATTTTTGGGATTATGCGTAATATGTCGTGCTAAAATTGTAACGATATCGGCAAGTCCCATAGGAGCACCAGGATGTCCACTGTTAGCACGTTGTACCATATCTGCCGCTAAAAATCGGATTGTATCAGCTTGTTTTTTTAACATTTTTTCATTTTCCATTGGGTCACTATCCTTTAAAATATTCATCTACAATGCTCTTTAGCCTTTTTGACAAAGCAGCATCAAGCTTACCTAGTTCAACATCTAATTCTCTTAACAGTTTGTGCTTCTCCTCTTTTGCGCCCTCTAATCCCAATAGGTTCACAAAAGAGTTCTTATGTCCATCATTCTGAGTGGGTTTCCCCGCCTCTTCGCTGGTCAGTGTTGCATCAATAATGTCATCTTGAACTTGAAATAAAAGTCCAAGTTTCAATCCAAACTGATAAAGCGCTTCTTGTGTCGCTTTATCCAACTCACAAATCACAGCCCCCATCAAGAGTGAAGCTGCGATCAATTTAGCTGTTTTGTGCAAATGTAAAAAAGTGAGTTCGTCCACATTTAAATGCTTATCTTCAAAAAAACAATCAATTGCTTGACCAAGCACCATACCATAAATGCCTGCATCACTTGAAAGAATGGAAACCAGTTTAATTTTAATCTCTGCACTTAAAGGAGCATTCGCTAACAGATAAAAAGCATGAGTATTTAAAGCATCTCCAACAAGCACAGCAGTCGTCTCATCATAACTTACATGTAAAGTGGGATGTCCTCGTCTAAGCGCTGCATTATCCATGCAGGGTAAATCATCATGGATGAGCGAATAGGTATGCATCATCTCCAATCCAAGCGCTACATGTAAAGCATTTTCAACCAAAAGCGGGCGTGAACAGTGGACAACACTGAGCAATAAAAGCGGGCGAAATCGCTTCCCTCCTACATCAACCATTTCGCCAAAAGCATGACTAAAATGAGGATGAAAACTTTCTATGACGGGAAGCTTCTCTTTCAAAAAAACTTCAAATTTTGATACTAACTCTTTAGAACTCAAAACAAACCTTTCAGCGTGGTAATGTTACAAAAAATTGGAAGTCATCACGATCAAATAATAGACTGACATCACGATTATGTATCTTTGCCAAATAAGCATCTGCATTTTGGATCTGTGAAACAGGAACCCCATCCACTTGCATTAAACGGTCTCCCACTTTTAAACCACTTTGCTCAGCAAAAGAACCATGCTTTACATATCCAATCTTAAGATTATTATCGAACGTAAATCCTTTGCTGTGTAAAACAGCCTCTTTTTTTGCTTCAGGGAGTGGCACTTTTTTAGGATCGACTTTTTTACTGGCTGGTTTTGGTGTTACAATAGTCTCGTCTATCCATGCATTATTACGTTGAATGTGAGCAATCATTTTGGCAGAATCTTTACCTGCTTTGAGAGCGTCAGCAAATTCGGCTATAGTGCTTACTTTTTTACCATTAAGCGATGTAATACTATCGCCAGCTTTTAACTTTGCATCTTTAAAATTAGGATCCATAAAATCAACGATAACACTCTCATTGCCATCTATAATCCGAGCACCCAATTCTGGGAAAAAGGCTGATTTGCCTGCTATAAAACGTTCTAACTCTTCTGAACTAATAAAAAACTTATCTCCAATTCCAAGTCCATACATTTCACAACATAATCCACCAACAAGACTATTGATTTCACCGATACCGCCAAATTCAAACAACTCATTACCACTTTTACCTATTTTGGAAGCATTAACCGCCACCAAAGAGTTATCGGTCATGCTGACAAGCCATTCGCCTAGCTTTAGCTCAGCGGTGGGTTTAAGTTTGACAGGAATCAGTGGTTTTGGAGAATCAAATAAATAGAGGTGAGAGAATGCATCGTATCTCGCAAAAGGTACACTTGGCTTTTCTTTAGAAAACGCAATTGCTTGTTTTTCACTAATGGCAATTGCGCGCGTTTTACCAAAATAAACAACCGATTGCTTATTTTTTTCAAAACACTGTGAAAAATCAGGGTAGACGAACTCTGCTTTGCTAGCAGGAGCAGGGATAGGAACATCCGCCGCGAAAAGAGCTTGGAGTATTAAAAGAAGAGAAAGTCCTAGACGTTTCACATACGCTCCTTAATTTTTTGCGCCAAATCCACCAATGCCTGAGAGCATCTGAGATGTTGCTAGTTTTTTATTATCTTCTACCATTTTGGAAACATCATTAATGGCACTCATGAGTAAAATCTGTAACGATTCTTTATCACTTAAAAGCGAATCATCAAGCGTAACATCGACGACTTCGCCATTACCGTCCATGCTCACACTGACCATGCCACCGCCGCTTTTAGCAGTAAATTGCTTATTTCTTGCGTCTTCTTGCATTTTTTGGGCTTGCTTTTGCGCTTCTTCAAGCATTGCACCCACTTTTGATAAATCAAAATTTTCAAACATTAGATGTAATCTCGTACTTCTACCAACGCGTTGGTTTCATCAACTAAAACAACCGTAGGTTTGAAAACTTCCATTTCATCTCTCGTCATATGCGCATAAGCTATGATAATAATCTTATCACCAATATGTGCTTTTCGTGCAGCTGCGCCATTAAGACAAATATCTTTCCCACCTGCCTTACCTTCAATGACATAAGTTGTAAAACGCTCACCATTGTTAATATTCACCACTTCTACTTTTTGTCCCACGCTAAGATTAGAAGCCATTATTAACTCTTTATCGATTGTAATAGAACCAACATAGTTTAAATTGGCATCTGTAACAGTAGCTCTGTGAATTTTGCTATATAACATCTCAAGCGTCATCGCTTTTATACCTCTTTTAGATTAAGAAATTTGTTTATTTTATCCTATTTTTGCTTAGCCCATTGAGCGATAAGCTCCCTAACTACTTCTCTATCATCAAAAGGATATTTTTGACCTTGAATCTCTTGGTAAGTTTCATCCCCTTTACCAAGTATTAGAAGCACTTCGTTTTTACCTTGTAATTTCAGTGCTTTTTCAATCGCTTTGTGGCGATCTACTTCTACATGTAAATGCTCACGAGGATGCATTCCTGTTAAAATTTCAGTGATAATACTTTGTGGATCTTCCGAACGTGGGTTATCGCTGGTCACCACAATCTTTTTAGCATAGCGCTCAGCCATCGCTCCCATTTTGGGACGCTTCGTACGATCTCTGTCTCCTCCAGCACCAAAGACAACCACAAGATCGCGCTCTTTCATACTATCGAGCACTTTTTCCATACCATCAGGAGTGTGCGCAAAATCAACGATCACTAGAGGATCATTGCTCACTACCTCCATACGACCTTCCACGCCACCAAAATGCTCTACCGCTTCACAAATAGCCTCCATTGGTGCAACTCCTAACATATCAACCGCACTAATCGCTGCAAGTATGTTGTAAAGGTTAAAAAAGCCATGTAAAGGTGATTCAAAGTCATAAACTTTATCGATTTTGGTTACCGCGGCACTAATACCTTCTTTGAGTGAATAAGCTAAAATTTTATAGGTTGCGGGATGCTCAATGCCATAACTCATTGCATTGGTACGATTAAAACGAATTTTGCTCTCATCTTTGTTAATAAGCTTCAAACTTTCATCTTCAAAAAAACGGCTTTTAACAGCAATATATTCATCAATCGTTTTGTGAAAATCCAAATGATCTTGGGTAATATTTGTTAAAATCTTTAAAGCAAAAGGAAGCCCATCTATGCGATTTTGAACAATAGCATGAGAACTCACTTCCATGACAAAATACTCGCACCCTGCTTCTACTGCCAATTTGAGATTATGGATAGTCTGTAAAACGGGTGGCGTTGTAAGACTTTTATCTTCAATGCGATGATCGTTAATAAAACAGCCACGAGTCCCTTGTAATCCTGCTTTTTTACCCAAATCTAAGAGGATAGAGTAGATAGCTGCTGCTGTCGTTGTCTTACCATTGGTACCCGTTATGCCAATAATTTTGATCGCATTGGTAATAGCGAGAACATCTAAACACTCTTTGGGTGAAATAATTTTAGTACATCCATGATCTCTTGCGCTCTGCTCATAAGTGGCATTGAGCTTTGTTGAAACAAAGATGCTTGAAGCATCACATTCATTTGAATTATCCGTTACATGTAAAAACGGCGCATGGTTTTGCAAATCTATTTTCAAGGTAACTCTCTATTTTTGTGCTTTTTTAATGAGCGATAATAGCTGCTCATCATTTGGGAAAAGAGTGATAGCACTCTCAAGATAATTAAGAGACATTTCGATAAATCCATTATCAATCAATTTAGATAAAAAATCAACAAAATCTTCTTTTTTTGAGATAATGACTTTGGTAGAGAACATAATATCTTCAAAAGCCTCTTTAAAACTACCACGGGATTGAATCAAGTTCATAAAATCTTCATATTTAATCCCATTTTCTGCATTTATGCGTGCTTCAAGATCATTCTCTGTAAATAAATGGGCAATTTTTTCGCTATGTTCTTCCACAGAATTAATAATTTCTTCCATTACATCTTCACAATCTTCAGCACCATTCTCTTTGGTTAAAATATAGTACTCAAAAAGAGCCATTGCTTGTTCTTCATTTTGAGCTGCCATATCACATAAAATAGCTCCAATTCGAGCTTCTTTAGATTTTGGGTCTTCGCTCAAAGCCAATGCAAACTGTAGCATTGCCTCAGCAAAGTTCTTTGCGTAAAATTTTTCAATACCTTTTTTTATGTAAGCGTTCATTGCTCTCCTAATACTTCAAACTCATTCTCCGTGCCTGGTAAAATATTTACAACTTCTATTTCAGGGTGAATATCAATTCTAAGTTGGCGTTCAACGCCATATTTAAGTGTTTGCCCACTGGACGCACATCCTTGGCATGCACCTTGTAATTGAACAAAAACACGCCCACCTTTAATGCCAAGTAACGTTAGTCCGCCACCGTCTAATGCCAACATTGGCTTAATTTTTTCAAGTGATTTTTCAACAACTGGAAGTAACTCTTCGTCACTAAATGGTATCATAGATTCTCCTATAGCAAAAGTATCTAATTTAACAATAGTTTGAGTTAAAAGTGACTTAATTTTTTAGTGGAGGAGAAGTGTTTTGGGTTAAAAAAATTTAACGAAGATATGCCTTGAGAGTAAACGACTCCCAAGGCAAAAAAAGTGAGATTTAAACGAGTTCTAAAAACGCCATAGGCGCTGCATCGCCTTTTCTAATACGTGTTTTTACAATACGGGTGTAACCACCATTTCTCTCAACATATTTAGGTGCGATCTCATTAACTAATTTTTTTGTACACTCTTTATCTTGAAGTGCAGCAAAAACTGTTTTGTGAGCATGATCGCCACCAACTCCAGCTTTCGTAATCAATTTTTCAACATATCCTCTAAGCTCTTTTGCTTTTGGAAGTGTTGTCTCGATTTTTTCATATTTAATGACAGCTATAGCCAAGTTCATCAACAATGCCGCTCTGTGTGATGAAGTACGACCAAGCTTTCTGTATCCGTGCTTATGTCTCATAAATTAACCCTCGTTGGCTTCAGATTTTAAATCTTCAATTTTTTTCTTGAGCAAACTTGCCGTATCGTCAGAGAAATTATATCCGACAGGATAACCACTCTCTTCCATAACTTGTCTGATCTCTTCTAACGATTTTTTACCTAGATTTTTAAGGTTTTTGAGTTCTAACTCACTCATCAGAGTAAGCTCACCAATATATTTAACCTCTGCTCTATCTAAGCAGTTGAAGCTACGAGCACTCAGATTTAACTCTTCAATACTCTGTAATAGCTTTCCGAGCTCTACACTCTCATTAGAACTCTCACTCTTTGGAGCCACTGCAATATCTAAAATGCCATTAAATACTGACATCTGTGCATACATCGCTTCAAGTGAATTTTTAAAAGCTTCGATTGGAGAAACAAGTCCATCTGTTTCGATTGTGAAAACAATTTTTTCGTAATTAGGATTGTCTTCAACCAAAACATTCTCAATATCGTAAACTGCTCTTTTTACGGGTGTAAAGAAAGCATCAAGTGCGATATAATCTTCTCCGACTAAACCTCTAATGTTCTCACTTGGAACATAGCCGATTCCTTTTTCGAGAATCAAAGAAAAGTTAAATTCTGCATCTTCATTAATTGTTGCCAAATATGCGTCTGGCGTAACAATCTCAATTTGTGCATTTGCTAAGTCACTTCCTTTAATCTCTTTTGGTCCAGTAAATGAGTAGTTAACCTCTACACGTTTCTCATCACCTTTGATTTTGAAACGAATATTTTTAAGATTAATGATGAAAAGAGCAACATCTTCAAGCATACCACGCATGCTATCGAATTCATGGGTTACGCCTTCAATCTTTACAGCCGTTGGTGCAGATCCTACTGTGCTACTTAAAAGCAATCTACGTAAAGGATGTGCTAATGTTACCGCAAAACCAGATTCAAATGGGTATGCACTAATTTGAACCTTATTTGCAGCAATATTTTCTACCTCAATTTCAGTTGGCATGTAAGCTGATGTATTGATTTTTTTCATATACTACCTACTTTATTATTTAGAGTATAGCTCAACGATTAATCTTTCTTCAACCGGAATAACTACTTCTTCTCTCTCTGGAATACGTGTAAAAATACCCATTGCTTTTTCTCTCTCAACATCAACCCATGGTGCAATACCAGTTTGTTGTGTTAGTTCAAGAGCTCTTTTCACTTGTGGGTTATTTTTAGATTTCTCACAAACTTCTACTTTGTCACCTGCACGTACTACAAATGAAGGAATGTCAACTCTGCTGCCATTTACCAAAATATGTCCATGTGTGACTAATTGACGTGCAAATCTTCTTGTTGTTGCAAAACCCATACGGTAAACAACGTTATCAAGTCTTCTTTCAATAAGAAGTACAAGGTTAATACCTGTATTTCCTTCTCTTCTTGCTGCTTCGTCAAAAATACGTCTGAATTGTTTTTCAGAAACTCCATACATAAATTTAGCTTTTTGTTTCTCTCTTAATTGGAGTCCATACTCACTAATTTTTGATCTTCTTTGTCCATGCTGACCTGGTGCATATGGTCGCTTATCTAATGCGCTTTTACCAGCAAGTCTGCGCTCACCTTTAAGGGCTAAGCTAACACCGAGTCTTCTCTCGAGCTTTTCGACTGGTCCTCTATATCTCGCCATTTTTTCTCCTAATCTATTGCGTAAACGAAAAAATTATTTTGTTTCTCTATAAAGAAGTTATATTCTAAAGATTAGAAATTAAACTCTTCTTCTTTTTGGAGGTCTACAGCCATTGTGTGGAAGAGGCGTAATATCTTTTAGGAAAGACACTTTAATACCTTCTGTTGTACCAGCACTTTTTACCGCTGTCTCGCGACCACTTCCAGGTCCTTGAACTTTAATACCGATTTCTTTGAGTCCATGCTCTTTTGCTTTAGTCAATGCATCTTCTACGGCTTGTTGTGCTGCATAAGGAGTAGATTTTTTACTACCCTTAAAGCCCAAGCTACCGGCACTGCTCCAAGCAATAACATTCCCCATCTCATCAGTTACAGTTACGACAGTGTTATTAAATGTTGCAGAGATATAAATAATACCTTTAGCAATATTTTTCTTAACAACTTTTTTACGTACTACTTTTCTTTTTGCCATCTGTTTCCCTTTGAGACTTCGTTATTTAGCTTTTGCGCCAACGGTACGTTTTTTACCTTTTCGGGTACGCGCATTCGTTTTTGTTTTCTGACCACGAACTGGTAAGCCTTTTCTGTGTCTAAGACCTCTATAGCTTCCCATATCCATTAAAGCTTTAATATCCATAGCCACTTTTTTACGAAGGTCACCTTCTACTTGGAAATCTGCTTGGATTTCTTTACGAATGGCAGCAACTTCATCTTCACTTAGCTCATGTACTCTTTTATCAAACGAAATCCCAGTAGCTGTTAAAATAGCTCTAGAACTTGTCAAACCTATACCGTAGATGTATGTTAAACCATACTCTACTCTCTTTTTCATTGGAAGGTCTACACCTGCAATCCTTGCCATGCTTATCCTTGTCTCTGTTTGTGTTTTGGATTTACGCAAATGACTCTAACGATACCTTTTCGTTTAATCACTTTGCACTTATCGCACATCTTCTTTACAGAAGGTCGTACTTTCATTCGTGACTCCTGAACTTTATTTCCACTGGAATTTTGAGTTAAACTGTCACAGGTTTGATGATGTATCTCAAACCAACAATCGAAAAAACAGTGGTTTCTTTTTCGATTATTCTTCACACAGCTTTACAAAAGGGGTAAATTATACATAAATTAAGCTAATAATTTACTTATACCTGTAGGTTATACGCCCTTTATCTAAACTATACGGTGTTAACTCAACCTTGACGGTATCTCCTGGCATTATTTTAATATAATGCATTCTCATCTTTCCTGCAATATGACATAAAATCACATGGCTATTTTGTACTTCAACTTTAAAGGTTGCATTGGGAAGTGCTTCGATCACTTTACCGTCTATTTCAATCACATCATCTTTTGCCATTTTACCTCCTATAATCTCAAGATAGAGACAAAATTTCTACTTTACCATCTACGATAGCAACCGTGTGCTCATAGTGGCTTCCTCTTAACCCATCGGCAGAAACTACGCCCCATTTATCTTCTAAAATCTTTGGTGTACCATCTTTATAGCAGATCATTGGCTCAATACAGAATACCATACCATTTTTGATTTTAGGACCACTCTTAGGATTAATCCCTTCTAAATAATTAGGAAGTTCTGGCTCTTCATGCGCTTTTCTACCAATACCATGTCCACAAAATCCACGCAAAGGAACATATCCTTTTTGTAGAATAAATTGCTCAATAGCATAGCTCAACTCTTTAAAGCGCATTTCCGGCTCAATAATATCAATGGCATAGTAAAGCGCATCTTTAGCACATGCGATTAAAGATTCATCACTCTTTGAAATCTCACCGACTCCTACTGTTACAGCAGAATCTCCATACCAGCCATCAATTTCAGTGCCAATATCAAGACCGATGATATCCCCTTCCTGAAGACGATACTCTGTCGGAATTCCATGAATAATTACTTCATTAACAGACGTGCAGACCCCCGCAGGAAATCCATAAAGGCCTTTAAAGGCAGCACGAGCTCCCATACTCTTAATGTAAGACTCACCCATGGCATTCAGTTCTTTCAAACTGATCCCTGGATGAATATTACATGTAAGATAGTCTAATGTTTTTGCAACAATTTGATTTGCAACCGAGAGCTTTTTGATCTCTTGCGGTTTTTTAATAGTAATTGCCATACTCGTTAAAGTCCTACAGCACTCAATGTTTCATATTTATTCATGTACATTTGTGCCTCAATTTTACGCATTGTATCAAGTGCTACTTGCACAACAATCAAAACTGCTGTTCCGCCAAAATAAAAAGGAACACCCATGAATTTTACTAAGACCCAAGGAAGTGTTGAAATTAGACCTAAATAAATAGAGCCCCAAAAAGTTAGCCTACTTGCTACCTCATTTAAGAAAAGTGCCGTACTCTCACCTGGACGAACACCTGGGATAAAGCCACCTTGCTTTTTAAGATTTTCTGAGATATCTTTTGCATTAAAAACAATGGATGCATAAAAATAAGCAAAGAAAATAATAAATAAGAATGTTAATACATTAAATACATAACTATTTGGATTCAAAAAATCATGGATCGATTGAATAATAGGATTTGTACTTGCTTGCATAATTGTTGATGGAAACATCAAAATTGCACTCGCAAAAATAGGAGGAATAACACCACTTAGGTTCATTTTAATAGGAACATAATTCATAATACGTTTATGTTGATTTTGAAGCACTACTTTGCGTGAATACGAGATAGGAACACGTCGTTCACCCATTTCAACATAAATAATTGAGCCAACTGTCGCTAAAATAACGGCTAAAATTCCAATAACGACAAGGAAATTCAATTCACCTGTATTTACAAGGTTAATGGTTCCTCCAATTGCATGAGGGATACCTGAAACGATACCTGCAAAAATAATCAAACTGATACCATTACCAATACCACGTTGCGTAATCTGTTCACCAATCCACATGAGTAGCATGGTTCCAGTAAGCATACTTGCAGCCGCAATGGCTGTAAAGGTAGTCATATCGATCATAATAGCACTCTCGCCCGCTCGACCACTAAGCCCTCCAAGACCAACGGAAACACCAATGGCTTGTACAACCGTAATAACAATCGATGCATATCGAATAATCTGCATATATTTGACCATACCATCGCGTTCTTTTTTCATTTTACCAAGTGTTGGAAAAGTTGCTGCAAGAAGTTCCATAATAATGGATGCGGTGATATAAGGCATAATACCTAGCGATATAATACTAAGGCGTTGTGCAGCGTTACCGCTGAACATATTAAACATTCCAAGTGCGTTGGAACTATTGGAGTCGAAGAATTCTTTAATTACTTCTAGGTTAACACCAGGCACTGGCACATATGCCAGTATCCTGTATGCTAATATAAAACCTAATGTAACTAAGATCTTCTTCGTGAGATCTTGGCTCATTTACTCATTCCAGTAAAAATGACATTTTCGTCTTTGATTTTAGCAGCAAGTTCTTTTGCATTTGCTCCAATCAATTTTACTTTCACAACCGTACTAGCAATTTTATGTACTGCACGAATTGCATCAACAGTAATTTCAGCAAGTTCTGCAACTGCTTTAATTCTATCGATATTAATAACATAAGGTTTTTCAATTTTAGAAGTAAAACCAACTTTTGGTAATCTTCTTTGAAGTGGTTGCTGACCACCTTCAAAACCTCTTTTACGTTTATAACCCGTACGAGATTTTTGACCGTTATTACCACGGCTCGCAGTTTTACCCATACCACTACCTTGACCACGACCTACGCGTTTGATCTCTTTGGTAGAGTTTTCTGCTGGTGTAAGATTATCTAATGCCATTTTGAATCCTTCTCCACTTAGCTTTTAATCATACTAAGAGCTTTAATTGTCGCTCTTACCACGTTAGAAGCATTGTTTGAACCTAATGACTTTGTCAAAATATCTTTAATACCTGCAAGCTCAACAACAGGGCGAGTTGCACCACCAGCGATTACGCCGGTACCGTCACTTGCTGGTTTAAGAATAATACGACTTGCATTAAATTTAACTTCAACATCATGAGCGATTGTTGAACCTTTGATATTCACTTTGACAATGTTTTTAAATGCATCATCAACTGCTTTTCTAATAGCATCAGGAACCTCTTTAGCTTTACCAAAACCAAAGCCAACAAGACCTTTTTTATTTCCAACAACAACGAGTGCTGTAAATCTAAAACGTCTACCGCCTTTAACAACTTTTGTTACGCGGCCAATGTTAACGATGACTTCTTCAAACTCTTCTCTGTTGTATTTTTCCATTGAATAGTTTTCCTCTTCTTTTTCTTATAGCACTATGCCGTTTGCTCTAAGGCCATCTGCAAAAGCAGCAACTACACCATGATACAAATAACCATTTCTATCATAGACAACTTTAGTCAAATTCTTAGCCTTGAGCGTCTCTGCAAAAGCTTTTGCAACTTCTGTTGCACTTGCTTTGCTAGCATTGAAACCTAATTTTTTGCCATCTACACTTGCCAAAGTAACACCACTTATATCATCAATCGCTTGCGCATAGATAAATCTGTTTGATTTAAAGAAAGAGATTCTTGGTCTCTCAGCTGTGCCAGAAATATCTGCTCTTACTCTTTTTTTACGCTTAACTCTTAATGCAAGCTTTCGTTTTAAAATATTTGCTCTCATCTCTTACCCTTACTTCTTGGAAGTTTTTCCGGCTTTACGGATAATAGTTTCATCAGAATATTTAACACCTTTACCTTTGTAAGGCTCTGGAGCTCTAAAACTTCTAATTTCGGCAGCAATCTGACCAACTACTTGCTTGTCATCACCTTGAATAGTTACCACGTTTTTTTCAACTACAATGTGAATATCTTTTGGAAATTCATAATTGATTGGATGAGAAAATCCAAGTTGAAGTTCAAGAACATTACCACTAACGGCAGCTCTATAACCAACGCCGTTAATCTCAAGTTGCTTTTTAAAACCTTCAGTTAAACCTGTGACAATATTTTGACCAAGGGCACGGTATGTTCCCCAAAAAGCGCTACTCTGACGATCAGCACCTTTTGAAATAAATACAAGCTCACCATCTTGAACATTTACGTCAACATTTCCTTTAGTATCCAATACTTTTTGAACACTACCTTTTTTAAACTCAACGAGATTACCATTCACTGACACATCAATGCCAGCAGGTATCTTGACAGGTTTTTTACCAATACGAGACATTTTATTTCCTTTTACTTGTCTACGATAAGCTTACAATCTTAGAATGGATATCGAATACCATAAAAGAACAGCTAATTACCAAATACTACAGATAACTTCGCCACCAAGACCTGCTTTGTGAGCGTCATCATTACTGAGAACACCTTTTGATGTACTAACGACAATCGTACCATAACCATTTTTGAAGCGTTTAATCTCATCGCGACCTTTATAGACTCTACGTCCAGGTTTTGAGATTTTTTTCACTTCGTTAATAACTTGGGTGCCTCTTGCGTCATACTTCAAAACAACATTGATAAATTTTTTAGGACCTTCTTCAACAACGTTAAAACTTTCGATATAACCTTTGTTTTGGAAAATAACTAAAATCGCTTCAACCAGTTTTGAATGCATTAACTTTGTGACATCAAGTTTTCTCATTGATGCATTTCTGATTCTTGTTAAAGAATCTGCTACTAGATCATTAATCATAGTCTATTTCCTTACCAGCTTGCTTTTTTGAGGCCTGGAATAAGACCCTCATTTGCCATTTTACGAAGACAAATTCTGCAGATACCAAAATCTCTGTAAACAGAGTGTGGACGTCCACAAATTTGACATCGTGTGTATGCTCTTACTTGAAACTTAGGCTTTCTCGCAGCCTTTGCAATCATCGATTTTTTAGCCATATTATTTACCTTTTGCGAACGGCAAACCAATGAGTTCAAGAAGTTTAAATGCCTCTTTATCATTGCTAGCAGTTGTTACGACTGTAATATTCATTCCGTGAGTTTTCATGATGTTATCATACTCAACTTCAGGGAACATCAATTGTTCATTAAGACCAAAGTTATAGTTTGCACGTCCGTCAAACCCTACTCTTGGAAGACCTCTAAAATCTTTTACTCTAGGAAGTGCTACAGAGATAAGTTTGTCCAAAAATACATACATATTCTCTTTACGAAGTGTTACTTTAACACCAACTGGATAACCAGCACGTACTTTAAAACCAGCAACTGATTTTTTAGCATTCGCAACAACCGCTTTTTGTCCAGCGATTAAAGAGATAGTATCAACGATATTTTGCAATAACTTCGTATCTTTACCTTCTTCACCAGCACCAACGCTAATAACGATTTTTTCGATTTTAGGTGACAACATAGGATTAGCAATGTTAAACTCTTTAACTAATGCTGGTTGAACTTCAGCATTAAATTTCTCTTGCAATCTGTTCATTATTTACCCTCTACTTTAGCTACGTTAGAGACATGAATTGGTTTCTCAATATTTGAAAAACCACCCTTAGGATTGCTCTCACTTGGCTTAATGGCTTTTTTTACTACTTTGCAACCTTCAACAACGACTTGTGAAGTTTTTGGCAATACTTGAACAACTTTTGCCTCTTTACCTTTATCGTCGCCTGCGATTACTTTTACAGTATCGCCTTTTTTAATTTTCATCTTAGTTGCCATTATAGTACCTCCGGTGCCAAAGATACGATTTTCATAAAGTTAGCATAACGAACTTCACGACCAACTGGTCCGAAAATCCTTGTACCGATTGGCTCTCTTTTATTATCAAGAATAACAGCAGCATTTTCATCAAAACGAATCAATGAACCATTTTCTCTTTGAATCTCTTTTTTTGTTCTTACGATAACCGCTTTGACAACTTGTCCTTTTTTCACTTTACCGCTTGGTAAAGCTTTTTTGACAGAAGCGATGATAACATCACCTACCGTTGCATAACGACGTTTACTACCACCAAGAACTTTAATACACATGATTTCTTTAGCACCACTGTTATCAGCAACAGCTAATCTTGTAAAACTTTGTATCATTATTCAACTCCCACTTTAACAACTGCGCTAAGTCTAAAAGACTTTCTTTTTGAAAGTGGTCTGCACTCGATAGCGCTTACTGTGTCGCCGATTTTTACTTGGTTGCTCTCGTCATGAACTAGGTATTTTTTGAAACGTTTAACGAACTTGCGATATCTTGGGTGCATTACACGTCTCTCTACCAAAACGGTGATAGTTTTATCACCAGTTTTCTGAACAACTACGCCTTGAATCTCTCGTTTTAAAGCCATTAGTTACCCCTACTTGTTTTGAGCAGAAATTGCCGTATTAATACGCGCGATATCTCTTCTAACTTCTTTAATCTCATTTGGATTAGTAAGTTGCATTGTTTTTAACTTTTGTCTTAATGTAAACAAAAGAACCTTTTTCTCTTTTAACAACTCTAAAAGCTCTGACGCGCTTTTGCCGTTTAAATCAATATACTTCATTTTCGCTCTCTCGAGTTACAATCTTGGTTTTAAAAGGCAATTTGTGCATTGCAAGAGTTAATGCTTCACGCGCCAACTCTTCAGGTACACCTGCCATTTCAAAAATAATTCTACCAGGCTTAACATTCATAACCCACTTATCAACAGAACCTTTACCTTTACCCATACGTGTTTCGATCGGTTTAGCGGTTAATGGTTTGTCTGGGAATACACGAATCCAAGTCTTTGCTTGACGTTTAACATGTCTTGTATACGCAATCCTCGCAGCCTCAATTTGGCGTGAATCAATACGTCCAGCTTCAACAGCTTTGAGACCGATTTCACCAAAAGAGATTGAAGCACCACTATGGGCTTCACCGCGATTGCGGCCTTTCATCTGCTTTTTATATTTCGTTCTTTTAGGCATTAACATTAGTTTTTACCTCTCTCTTTACGCGCTCTTGGCTTGCGTGAATTCTCTTTTTCAGATGCTTCTTCTTTTTCTGGAACGATACCTTTAACAAGTACCTCGCCTTTGAAGATCCATACTTTAACACCAATCACACCGTATGTTGTGTGTGCTTCAGCAAAACCGTAATCGATTTTTGCACGAAGGGTATGAAGTGGAACGCGTCCTTCAAGATACCATTCGGTTCTTGCCATCTCAGCACCACCAAGACGTCCAGAAACAGAAATTTTAATACCTTTAGCACCTGATTTTTGTGCACCTTGAATTACTTTTTTCATTGCTCTTCTAAAGGCTACACGACGCTCAAGTTGCATTGCAACATTTTCTGCACAAAGTTGTGCTGAAGCTTGAGGACGTCTCTCTTCTTTAATGTTGACATTAACGTCTTTATCAATCAATTTAGTAAGTTTTACTCTTAATTTTTCAATATCAGAGCCTTTTTTACCAATAATGATACCAGGACGTGCAGCAACAACTGTAACTCTAAGCTTTTTAGCAGTACGTTCGATCAAAATTTGACTGACACCTGCATAGTAAAGCTCTTTTTTCAAAAATGTTCTAATTTTGTAATCTTCACCAATGCTTGTCGCTAAGGTTTGCTTACCTGGAAACCAACGTGAATCCCAGTTTCTATTAATACCAAGTCTTAAACCAATCGGATTTACTTTTTGACCCATCTTAGTCTTCCTTCTTTGCAGCTTTTGCTACTTCAACAAATACATGAGAAGTTGGTTTTCTAATGCCACTCGCACTACCTCTTGCTCTTGGCAGAAAACGTTTAAGTACCGGACCTGCGTCAACACGGCAAGAAGCGACAATGACTTCTTGTGGTTCAAATCCGCCATTAGAAACAGCAGAAGCGATCACTTTAGAGATGATTTTTGCGCCTTTGTTTGGCATAAACTCTAAACTTGCCATAGCAAGCTCAGCATTCATTCCTTGAACTTCACGCGCAATTAACCTTGCTTTTGTAGGAGATAATCTGATAAATTTTAATATTGCTTTACTCATAGTCTACCTACTTACCAATTTTTTTCTGAACAGAGCCTTTATGACCCTTGAACGTACGAGTTGGTGCGAATTCACCCATCTTATAACCGATATGGTTCTCTGTAACATATACTGGAACAAAGTTTCTACCGTTATGGACGTTAAATGTCAAACCGATCATATCAGGAATAATAGTACTTCTACGAGACCATGTCTTAATCGGCTTGTTTGATTTTGTCTCTTTTGCTTCAACCGTTTTTTTCAACAAATGAGCATCAACAAAAGGACCTTTTTTTAGCGATCTAGCCATCTATTTTCCTTTTCTTCTAGAAATAATCAGTTTGTCGCTCGCTTTTTTCTTACGAGTTTTTCTACCTTTAGTTGGTTGTCCCCATGGAGTTACTGGATGACGTCCTGAGTTGGTTTTACCCTCACCACCACCATGTGGGTGATCTACTGGGTTCATTGCAGAACCACGAGTTTGAGGTCTAATACCACGGTGTCTATTACGACCCGCTTTACCGATAACAACGTTTGCCCAATCTTCATTTCCGACAACACCAACCGTAGCCATACACTCAGCCAAGATTTGTCTCATCTCACCACTTGGAAGTCTTACCATAACATATTGAGTCTCTTTACCCATAAGTTGAGCGTAACCACCAGCACTACGTGCCATTTGTCCGCCTTTACCTGGTTTGAGTTCAAGGTTATGTAAGATAGTACCAACAGGGATACTTTTTAGCTTCATTGCGTTACCTGGTTTAATATCCAGTCCGCTTTCAGCTGCTTGAATTTTGTCACCTACTTTTAATCCTGATGGTTGAAGAATATAAGCTTTTTCACCATCAATATAATTAATAAGTGCAATTCTACAATTTCTGTTTGGATCATATTCAATAGCAGCAACTGTACCTTCGATACCAAATTTTCTACGTTTGAAATCAATAATTCTGTAAAGTTTTTTTGCACCAGCTTCTTTATGACGAGAAGTGATTCTACCATTGTTATTTCTACCTGCAGTTGCAGCGATTTTCACGAGAAGTGAAGGAACACTAGCTTTAGCAGTAATGTCACCAGAATCAAGACTTGTTAAAAATCTACGACTTGGAGTATAGGGTTTAAATGATTTTATTGCCATGATTACGCCTCCACATTCTCTAGTTTAGCGCCCTCTGGCAACTGAACATAAAACTTTTTAAAATCATTACGTTTGCCTTCAATGCCTTTAAACTTTTTAACTTTTCCCATAACTCTAAGAGAATTGATCTTTAATGGAGTGAAACCAAAGTATTGTTTTAATACCTCTTTTAAACCATTTTTTGTCATTCTTACTGAAGTTTGGATAACAACTGTACCATTCTCTTGAAGGCTCAAGCTCTTTTCAGTATAAAGGATTGCCTTAATATCAGTAATATCAGCCATTCTTAGCCCTCTTTTGTGATTGTTTCAAGCACTGATTTTTCTATGATTACCGCATAGAACGCAGTTGCTAAATACGCATTAAGCTCATTCGCTTCAACAAGGTAGCAGTTTTGAAGATTTCTAAACGCTAACAATGTTTTCTCATCAACCAATTCTTTAACGATTAATGCGTCTCTTGTACCAAGTGTTTTAACGATTTTTGATGCATCTTTGGTTTTACCAGATTCAACGCTCAAAGAATCAACAACAAAAAGTGCGTTATTGACCGCTTTTTCATTCAATGCGAATTCAAGCGCCAATTTTTTCTGTTTTTTGTTGACTTTTAAATCATAATTTTTGTTAGCTTTAGGGCCAAATGCAGCACCACCACCAACCCATACTGGACTTCTTCTACTACCAGCACGTGCACCACCTCGACCTTTTTGAGCCCAAGGTTTTTTACCACCACCGCTTACTTCACCTTTTGTTTTGGTGTTCGCAGTGTTTGAACGAAGTGCAGCTTGGTATGATTTGACATAAAGATATAGGTTATGTGAATGGACTTCTTCAAAACTTGCAGGAAGAGCCAATGCACCAACATTTTCTAATTTTTCATTTAATACGATTGCACTACTCATTTAACAATCCTTGCTTTACCTAATGATCCATTTGCACCTGGAACTGAGCCTTTAACAGCTAGAATACCATTTTGCGCGTCAAATGAAACGATCTCATTTTTTACTGTAACTTGAGTGTTACCATAGTGACCAGGCATTTTCTTGCCTTTTTGAACACGACCAGGCCATTCACAGTTACCAATTGAACCAGGAGCTCTGTGAAAACGACTACCATGTCCACCAGGACCACCTTGGAAATTGTGGCGTTTAATAACACCTGCAAAACCTCTACCTTTTGTATTCAAAGACACTTTAAGTGTTTTTGCTTCGCCCAAAGGTGCTGTATCTAAGTCGCCAGCTTCTGCATTAGCAACATCAAGTGTCACAAAACGATTGAATGCAGCAGAAAGGTTATACTTTTTTTGCTGACCGGCAATAGCTTTGTTCATTTTTTTGCCACTAACATACGAAACTAAAGCGCGTTTGTCAGCGTTAACTTCACATACTTTCGCTTCTAAAACTCTGAGTAAAGTGACCGGAACGCTTGGTACTGCAATTGTTCGGCTCATGCCGATTTTTTCAATAATATATTCCATCATTACCCCTTATTTACCCATAGCTCTAACTTCAACGTTGACTTCAGGTGCCAAGTCAAGTTTCATGAGTGAATCAACTGTATCAGTCGTCGCAGACACGATGTCGATCATACGTGCATGGATTCTCATCTCAAATTGCTCTCTTGAAGTTTTGTTTACGTGCGGAGATCTAAGCACTGTATAGCGCTTGATTTTTGTAGGCATAGGAATTGGTCCGACAATTTCGGCTCCAGTTCGTTTGACAGCTTCAACGATAGCTGCAACAGATCTGTCTAAAACTCTATGGTCATATGCCTTGAGTTTAAGTCTAATTTTTTCCATTTGTACCCCTGTAAAGAACTTGCCACCTTGAAGATGACCTAATTAAAGGACTGTGATTTTACAACAATAGATACTAAAAGTCAATAAATATAGGGGTTTTTGTAGATTGAATACTTATTTTATTTCCTTTTAATAAGGAAAATAATAGACTTTTTGAAAGGAAAAATCGTGCAAACACTTCAATCATTTTATGAAATGAATTTCAAAAATACACTCTTTTTTGATCGTAAAATTTCTATTACTCATAAAAAAACTATTCTTTATGGACCAAGGAAGAGTGGAAAAAGTCATCTCATAATTGATCATTTAAGTCATTATGAAAAAGGAAGTTATCTTTACATTGATTTTTCTGATGACCGCGTCGAGCCTCATTTGGTCGCTGAAAATCTGGCCATTTTTGTGCAAAAAAATCGTATCAAACTACTGATAATAGAGCATTTTGACTTCTCTTTTGAACTTCCAAATGTCGATGAAATTTTACTCACAACTATCTTTACATGTAAAACACTTAAGGGGTACGATTCACTCATACTTTATCCACTAGATTTTGAAGAATTTATCTCCTTTGATAAAAAACATTCCAATATCGAACATCTTTTTAACTTCTATACCAACAGCGGAACATTTCCGCAAATCGTACAAAATAGTGAACAAAGTTCCCAAAAACAGATGCAAGAGATGCTTCACCTAATTTTAAAAGATGCCACAACGTTTCTCATCTACAAACGTTTATGTGAAATGCAAGGCTCAAAAATTTCACTTTTCCAAATTTACAACCATCTAAAAGTCTTCACAAAAATTTCTAAAGATAAGCTCTATGCCATAACCTCTGACCTCATCGATCAGAATCTTCTTTTTTTGGTGGAAAAATACAATCAACCCAGTGCCTCCAAAAAAGTCTATCCTATTGACTTCGCGCTCAAAGATGCTCTGACTTTCAAAAAAGACTTTTTGAAGCGCTTTGAAAATATGGTTTTTTTAGAACTCATTAAACGAGGCAAAAAGGTCTTTTATGAAGAAGGCATTGACTTTTATCTACCCGATGAATCTCTTGCTATTTTATGTGTTGGCTTTGCCACCACAGAGGCGATTGAGATGAAACTTCAAAAGCTTTTACCTACGTTTTGGGCTTTACATGTAAAGCGTATTGAAGTGGTTACACTGAGCAGTGAAAGTGCCAAAGACATTGAAGGCTTTAGCTTTTCCATTGCTCCTTTTTGGGAATGGGCATTACAACTCTAAAAAAGGTGTGATGAATTTTTGAATCGTAATGGCATTGCCTTTTTTATTAAAATAGAAATGATCTAAAAGCTTTCGAATAATCACAAACCCCCTACCATTGAACTTTTCAGCATTAATGACAATGTTTTTCAACACCATCGTATCAAACCCTTCTCCTTGATCACTAATCGTTGCCTCAAAAAGTTGGCGTTTTCCGCTTGGAAGAATTCCATAGGTTATTTTAATTTTTTTATGTTGATGTAGTTTTTCCAGTCGTGCCATTTCATCATCAAAGAGATTATGCTCTATCAAATAATTTTTATGCGCTTTATCAACACCAAAGCTGCCGTGCTCCAAAGCGTTGAGTAACAACTCTGAAAGCGTTAGCATAATCTGGCTCAACGTTTTACTGTCCACATCATGCTCTTTTAAGTATTGTGAAATGGTTGTTAAGGATTCATCAATAGCTTCATAGGTGCTTGCAATACGTAATGTTTCAAACTCTTTGGATATGGCAAGTTTTTGAATGTAAACGTATGTCAAATCGTCATCACCTTTGCCAATACGTGCGCTCACTTTATCGCGAAAGTCTTTCACACAAATCGAATCAATAAAATCCTCCTTTAAGTAGGAAGCATATAACTTACCATCGGAGGTACTACTCTCACTCAATCCATCACTGTAACAGAGCATTTTGGCAATAGGAACAGAAGGCAAACTCATCGTCCGTACACTTTCAGTAAAAATACTCAACGGTGGATTATTACTGCGAATCGCTTGAAATTCATTGGACTCACTTAAAATAAAAAACGTCGGCATACCACATGATGCATACTTGATGATGGATTCTTGAATATCATACTCCACGAGCACAATACTCATAATCTCTTCATCAAACAGATTTTTTTGTAAAAATTTGAGCGTTTTGGTGATCCACACATCAAAAACAAAACCCTCTTCTTCTTCCAACTCATCAAAAAAATAGTTTAAAAATCGCGTGATTGCCATCGCACTCATCGCCGCTGAAAGCCCTTTACCCATCGCATCCGCAATAAAACCAACCAACCTTCCATCCTTGGTCTTACGTAAAGAGTAGGTATCGCCGCTAAGCGTACTGTGCGGTCTATAGGAGATGTCCACGCGTAAAAGCTCTTTTTTACCATTTTTAGTAAGATCAATCTGCTGATAATAGAGATCGTTTTTGATGACAAAAAGCTCTTTGTTAAATGCTTTGTCAAGATCTTCTTTTTCGTGGAACATACTTAACTCCTTTGGGACATTTTAGCAAATCTACACTAAACTTCGTTTACATGTAAAGGAGTTTGAATGCTATGTGGAATTGATGAAGCAGGACGTGGCTGTTTAGCAGGACCTTTGGTTGTAGCAGGAGCCATTTTAAAAGAGCCTGTCGCAGGACTTAACGATTCCAAGCAACTGAGCGAAAAGCAGCGTGAAGCTTTTTTTGAGATATTACAAAGTAAAGCAGAATTCAAAATTGTCTTTTGCGATAACCTTATGGTCGATACTAAGGGGTTGAGTGCGTGTCTTCGCTACGCCATAAAAACAATCAAAGCGCATTTTGAGGGGCATGATATTTTGATGGATGGTAACTGCAATTTTGGTGTACAAGGCATTACCACCATGATCAAAGCCGATGCCAAAGTGCCTGAAGTCAGTGCGGCAAGTATTTTAGCCAAAGTGAGTCGTGACCGCTATATGTATGAAATTGCCTCTACCTATCCTCAGTATGAATTTGAAAAACACAAAGGCTATGGAAGTGCTTTACATGTCGAAAAAATTAAAGCCTTTGGATACTGCGAACTACACCGAAAATCCTTCAAAATCAAATCGCTTCTACAACCAACACTTTTTTAGCATCTCTTGTTAAGTTGATAACAGAAATCAAAATAAAGCAAAGTCAAAGCTTTATTTCTCTATTATTTCAATAACAATTATCAAAACCTAAAAAGGCATTCCAGTGACCTTAGACTTTGATAAACAAAAGGAGATAATTTATGATTGATTTATCGCAAATTGCAAAAAATCAAAAAGCACATATTAAAAGTATTCATGCACAAAATACCCTCAAAAAACGCCTTCTCTCACTTGGATTGGGTATTGGCAAAGAGGTTGAAGTAGTCGAAACAAGCCTACAAAAAAATACCATCAAAGTTTCACTGGGTTATAGCTCCATTGCTCTGCGTTTTGATGAAGCCAAGCTCATCGAAGTTGAGGTTGCCTAATGAAAAAAATAGTCATAGCTCTTGTAGGTCAACCCAATGTGGGCAAAAGCCATCTTGCCAACGCGATGAGTGGATCAAACCTCAAAATTGGTAACTTTGCAGGTGTCACGGTTGAAAAAGCAACCGCTCGTTTAAAAACAGAAGATTTTGCGATTGAGTTTATTGACCTTCCTGGTCTTTATTCACTTGAAGATTTTTCGGCTGATGAGAAAGTCACCAAAGACTTTTTACAAAAAGGGGAATACGATCTTATATTAAATGTTGTCGATTCTACCAACTTGGAACGCAATTTAATGCTCACAACTGAGCTAATGGAACTTCAAAAAAAGATGGTGATTGCTCTGAATATGGACGATGAAGCCATTAAAGAAGGAATTGACATCGATGCGGAGGCTATGAGCAAAATTCTCTCAGTTCCTTGCGTGCGTGTCTCTTCAAAAATCAAAACGAACATTGAAATGTTGATTGATCAGGTTTTACATGTAACCAAAAATGAGTTCATTGCACCCAAATTGGTTTACAGCGATGAAGTCGAAGAACAACTCCAAACGATTGTACGTTTTTTAGAGGATAAACATTTTACAACGCCTCATTTTAGCAACCGTCAAATCGCAGTGGGACTTCTATGGCAAAAAAGAGAAATTTACGCGCTAATGCATGAACAACCTCTGTATGTTGAGCTACATCCTATTCTCAATAATGCCCTTGGACATGTTTACATGTACGCTCAAAGTGAAGATATCGAAGAGATCATCAACCGTCAACATGGAGCGTTTAGTGCAGGGCTGAGTGCCGAAGTGCTGCATGTCACCAAAGTAATACGCAAAAATCTCACACAGACGATTGATGCGATTTTGATTCATAAACTTTTAGGGCTTCCAATCTTTATCTTTTTAATGTGGGGACTCTTTCAACTCACCTTCACGCTAGGGCGAATTCCAATGGACTGGATTGAGGCAAGTTTTGGCTGGCTAGCAGAGACTGTCGGAAATACCATTGATAATGAAGCGATGAAGTCACTGATTGCCGATGGTATTATCGCAGGTGTGGGCAGTGTTGTGATGTTTTTACCCAATATTATGATTCTCTTTTTAGGCATTGCACTGCTTGAAACCACTGGGTATATGTCTAGAGCAGCTTTCTTGCTAGATGGCTTCTTCCACAAATTTGGGCTTCATGGCAAAAGCTTTGTACCCCTCGTAACGGGCTTTGGATGTTCCGTTCCCGCCTATATGGCAGCACGTACTTTGAAAAATAAAAAAGACCGTTTGCTAACGATGTTTATCATTGGGTTTATGAGTTGTGGCGCACGACTTCCTGTGTATGTTCTTTTTGCAGGTGCTTTTTTTGAAGAGAATATGGCGGGAAATGTCTTGTTTGGCATATACATCACAGGGGCACTTTTAGGGCTTATTGCCGCTAAAATTCTTCGTGTGAGTGCGTTCAAAGGCGAAGATGAACCTTTTGTTATGGAGATGCCAAAATATCGCTTACCGAGCTTAAAGCTTTTATGGTTTGTGGTCTATTCAAAATCTCTGATGTATATCAAAAAGGCGGGGACGTTTATTTTGATGGCTTCCATGCTTATTTGGTTTATCAGTTCATACCCCAAAAATAGTCTGATTGAAGAAGAGTATACGACCAAAATTGAAGCGTTACAACCAAGCGTGACTGAAGAACAGAGCAACAGTATTGAAGAGGTTACAAAAACCGTTGAGGAAGATAAAGGTACTTCTCTTGAAGAGGCAACCAAAGCCTTAGAAAATGAAAAACGTGAGAAATTGATGGAGCACACCTACCTTGGCATGATTGGTAGAACGATTGAGCCTGCTTTTGCACCACTGGGCTTTGACTGGAAAATGAGTGTCGCAACGTTCAGTGGACTAGCCGCAAAAGAGGTCATCGTCTCAACGCTAGGTGTTCTTTACTCATTAGGTGATGGTGTCAAAGAAGATGATGGTTCTCTTCGTGCGATCATTACCGCCAATATTAGCTTCCAATCGGCAATGGCATTTATCGTCTTTGTCATGGTGTACTTACCATGCCTTGCAGCAACCGCAGTCTTTGCAAAAGAGGCAGAAGAGGCAAAATATACCGTCTATCTCGTTATCTTTACCTTTGCAACCGCATGGGTATTGGCCTTCTTGACCTATCAAGGATTAATGCTTCTTGCATAAGTGACACGAGGTGGCTTCCAACGTTGGTAGCCACCTCATTATTTATCGATTGTAAACGTGTTTGAGATGCTCTATTTTAGCTCCAAGATTCAAAAGAAGCAGATCAGCAATGACTAACGCTGCCATCGATTCAGCAACCACGCTTCCACGTACCGCGATGCACGGATCATGCCTTCCTTTGAGATTACATGTAAGTGCGTTCCCTTCTGTGTCAATCGTCTCTTGCGCGATAAAAATAGAAGGAGTCGGCTTGAAATAAACTTTACATGTAATGGTATCGCCATTGCTCATACCGCCCAAAATTCCACCACTATGGTTGGTTACAAAACCCTCTTTGGTGATCGCATCATTATTTTCTGAACCTTTAAGCGAAGAGGCATGAAAACCCTCGCCAATTTCAACCCCTTTAACGCCGTTAATACCCATCATCGCTTCAGCTAACAGAGCATCCAGTTTATAATAAATTGGTTCTCCCAGTCCAGCGGGCGCGCCTACAACATGCACCAAAGCCGCACCACCCACGGAATCATGCGCATTTTTAGCTTCTAAGATAGCCGCTTTTTGTGCCTCTTCAACGCTTTTATCGAGGGCATAAATCTCGCTCTTTACCACACGCTCAAAATCATAGCTTTTTGCTTCAATATCCCCAATCGCGCAAATACCACTTTGAACCTTTACATGTAAAGTATTTAAAAGCAGTTTTGCAATCGCTCCAGCGGCTACACGCGCGGCAGTTTCCCTGGCACTACTGCGTCCGCCACCTCTATAATCTCGAAGACCATACTTGGCAAAATAGGTCAAGTCTGCATGTCCTGGGCGAAAAAGGTCTTTGACACTGTCATAATCTCCGCTTTTTTGGTTTTCGTTAAAAATAACCATGGCAATGGGAGTTCCCGTGCTTTTGCCTTCAAACACACCGCTTAAAATTTCGATGGTATCGCCTTCTTTGCGTGCGGTAGCAAATTTATTTTGACCGGGCTTTCTTCTATCTAGCTCACGTTGGATAAATGCTTCATCAATTTCTAAACCCGCAGGTACACCATCGACGACACAACCGATCGCCTTTCCATGCGACTCGCCGAAGGTTGTGAAGCTAAACTTTTTGCCAAATGTATTGCTACTCATCGGATCTCTTTTTTTAAAATTTCTAATGCTAACATTGCCGCTTTTTGTTGCGCCTCTTTTTTACTTTTGCCACTGGCAATGGAGAGGTCACGACCACGTACGGAAACAGCGATTTCAAACTCTTTCTTATGATCAGGTCCAAAAGAGCGTACAAGTCGGTACTCTGGTGTCATCCCAAAATGCGCTTGAGTCAGTTCTTGCAAGGTGGTCTTGTGATCTCTAAAGATCGCATCCATATCAATTTTAGGGTACGCCTCTTCCAAAAGAGCAATCGCCAAATTTTTGGCTTTTTCAAGTCCAGCTTCAAGGTAAAGCGCTCCAAGAATGGCTTCAAACGCATTGGAGAGTAAAGAGGGTTTTTCACGTCCATTATTGTTCTCTTCCGCTAAAGAGATGTAGATGTATTCTCCTAAATGCAAAAGGCGCGCAAGTTTTTCAAAGCTTTTTTCATTCACCAAGGAAGCGCGAAGTTTGGAAAGTTCTCCCTCTGCAACCTGTGTAAACTCATGGTAAAGATACTCACCAACGATAAGATCAAGCACTGCGTCGCCCAAAAACTCTAGGCGCTCGTTGTTGTAAGGTTGTTTAGAACTTTTATGCGTAAGTGCCTCGATTATCAGGTTTTGATCTTTAAACTGATAACCCAAACGCTTCTGTAACGCCTCTAATTTTTTTTGCATTATCTTTCCTTTGTCATTTTTACAACGCTATTTAGGCAAAGCCTAAAAGCTACGTTAGCCACTAGGGCGCTAAAGCTAGCCTCTTGCGAAGCAGAAAAGCTACTTAACCTATTTTGATTTTAGTTGCTTCTTCTTTAGCGATTCGATCGCACATCTCGTTCTCGGCATGCCCATCATGCCCTCTCACCCAAATGCCATGCACTTTATGAATTTTTGAAACCTCAACATAACGCTGCCACATTTCTGGGTTTTTCACCTTGGCAAAACCTTTGCGTTTCCAGCCTTCAAGCCATTCATTAATGCCTTTAATTACGTAACTCGAATCGCTAATGAGTGTTACATCGCATGGTTCTTTAAGGGCTGCTAAGCCTTCAATAACTGCAAGCAGTTCCATCTGATTATTGGTGGCATTTGCCATTCCACCACTGACCACACGCTCCACATCACCAAAACGTAAAATCGCACAATAGCCACCAGCCCCAGGATTTCCTAAGGAAGAGCCATCACAGAAAAGAGATATTTTCTTCATCGTCTGCTTTGGTAAGTCTGGTGTGAATTGTTACCGTATTGATACTTTGGCAATGAGGGCATCTGTAAAAATGGATCGGAAAAACTTGCTTGCACTCAGCGCAAAGGTACTCAAAACCAAGACTTGCTTTGTGATACCCAATACTTTGAAGTTTTCCTAAAACATCAATCGCAAAAGGTGCTTCGCTTTCCAACACTGCATAAGGGCGAAGTCCCCGTGCCATCGCAATTTGCTGTACTAACGGATCTTTACATGTAAGAATATCATACACCATCGGATCAACATACCATAAAAGATCAATCATATCCGAAGAAGAGAGTGTTTCAAAAAAAGAAGACTCGATTTTAATGCCATTTTCCTGCAAATATTCAAACAATCTTCGCTTTAAAAAAGGTGCTGTCTTGCAAAGTTCTAAAAGCTTCTCAACTTTTTGGCTCTCTTTAAGATGACTCTCTTTAATCGTTTCTAGTGCTTTAAGATACGTTCTTTGCACACTCACTTTTGCACCCAACTCTTCCAATGAGTCCAAAACCTCTTCGGCTTTAACATACTCTTGGAGCTGTTCATAGGCTACGGTTAAATATTTGAGGGATTCAGCATTTCGGGGATGTAAGCGCAATGACTCTAAAAAGACTTCGGAACTTCGTCGCAAAAAGCCTGCTTTAAAATAAGTCTTTCCAAGGGTTGAAAGAAGGTACTGCTTTTCGTCTTTGCCTTTGACACGCTTTAACGTCACAAGATAGATATTGATCGCTTTTTCATAATCGCCACTTTTGGAATAAGCATGCGCTAGCAACGCTAAAGATTCCAAAGGAATGGAAGCATCTTCTAAAAGCTTTTTATACTCGTTTTCATCGGTGACAATTTCAAATTTTTTAACAAATTTATCGATGCTCTGCTTCTCTTCTTTGTTCTTAAAAACACCCCACCAGTAGTTGGAGAAAGAGATCACAAACACAATCGCAAACAAGATAATGACACCAAAAAGCGGATCACGATACGCTATAAAAAAATTATCCAAGATGTAAACCTTCGCATGTGAAGTTTGAAACAGAATTCTATTATACCAAACTTGCTATAATTTAACCATGATAGATAAAACATCCATAGAGAATCTCAAACAACGTCTTGATATTGTCGACGTCGTAGGCTCCTACTTGGAGCTGAAGAAAAATGGTGCAAACTATAAGTGTGTCTGCCCTTTTCACAACGATACCAGTCCTAGCCTTGTCGTGAGTCCTTCAAAACAAATTTACCACTGTTTTGCCTGTGGCGCAGGAGGAGACAGCATCAAATTTGTGATGGAATACGAAAAGCTCTCCTACCCTGAAACCATCGAAAAACTCGCCAACATGGTTAATTTTTCGCTCTCCTATACCACAACGGATGGAATCAAAAAAGAAGATCGCAAACTCATGGAGAACTTGAATCTTTTCTACGTCAAACAGCTAGATAAGACTCTTTTTGCCAAAGAGTATCTCATCAAGAGAGGCATTTCCGAAGCCTCTGTTGAAAAATTTGAAATCGGTTATGCACCCGCTTCTTTTGCTACGTTGGATTTTTTAAGTTCAAGAGGGTATGCCATGAGTGAAGGGATGGAATATGGTGTAGCAGGCATTGGAGAGAACAATCAGCCATATGCTCGTTTTATCGAGCGAATCACCTTTCCCATCTATTCACCCAGTAACAGACTTGTTGGTTTTGGAGGACGCACCCTTTCAAACCATCCCGCCAAATATGTAAATTCGCCCCAAACCAAACACTTTAATAAGTCACAACTGCTGTATGGCTATCAGCTCGCCAAAGAGAGCATTTACAAACAAAAAACCATCATCATTACGGAAGGTTATCTGGATGTCATTATGTTGCATCAAGCAGGCTTTACCCATGCGGTTGCTACGCTTGGAACGGCACTTACAAACGAACATATTCCGCTTATTATGCGAGGTGATCCCGAAGTCATTGTGGCGTACGATGGTGATGATGCAGGGATTAACGCAGCACTCAAAGCCTCTTTTTTGCTAAGTGCCCATGGTATCAAAGGTGGCGTTGTGCTCTTTGGCAATGGTATGGATCCTGCTGATATGGTACAAAATGGCCTAATGGATGCGCTCAACCATCTTTTCCGTACCCCTCAACCCTTCATTGAATTTGCATTGGAACGTATGGTTAAAAAGTACAACCTCAAAGACCCTTTAGCCAAACAACAAGCATTAACCGAAGCGATGAGCTATCTTAAAACGCTCCCACAAGCTGTTCAAGAGAGCTATACAGGGATGCTTTCTGAAAAATTGGGGCTTCATCACAATTTGGTGAAAATTCAAAGTCACAAGCCTCAAAGACTCGATAAAAAAGAGCGTGCCTTTGAGGATATGTTAGAGCTTACCATCATCAAAACCATTTTGAGCGAACCTAGTCTCATTGACACGGTGCTGGATACCATCGATAGTTCTATGTTCAAAACCCACCATGAAGAGTTTTCACTACTTTTGGACAATCAATTTGAACATCCAAAACTAAGACGTATTATGTTGTGGGAAGACATCAAGGTGTACGATGAAAAATCTCTGATCGCTTCAATGGTCGCATTTTTGTATCACTACTACAACGAAAAATTCCAAGAAATCAGAATGGCGAAAGAACTCAGCTACGATAAAAAACAGTTTTTAATCCGTAAAATACAAGAAAAAATGATGAAATTAAAACAAGGTGAATTGGTTCCGTATGAAAGCATTAGTACTCTATAGCGGCGGGCTTGATAGCATGCTCGCAATGAAACTTTTAACAAATCAGGGCATTGAAGTGATTGCTCTGCATATCAACATTGGTTTTGGCGTCAAAGAAGACAACTACGATACACTTAAAAGACGTGCTAGCATCGCTGGTGCAACACTGGAAGTCATCGATGTACGCGATGAATACCTCCAAAAAATTCTTTTTAGCCCGAAATACGGCTATGGTAAACAGTTCAACCCATGCATTGACTGTCATGGATTTATGTTTACAGTCGCCAAGGCACTCCTACCTCGTTATGGGGCTTCGTTTATTGCCACAGGTGAAGTCGTTGGACAACGTCCCATGAGTCAAAATAAAGATGCACTAAGATTGGTCAAAAAAATTGCGAATGACCTTGATGAAGATCTCATTCTTCGCCCACTCTGTGCCCTCGTGATGGAAGAAACAAAGCCGGAGCGTGAAGGATGGGTCGATCGAAGTAAACTTTTAGGCTTTAATGGCAGAGGGCGCAACGCACAACTTTTCCTTGCAAAAGAGTGGGGCTGGGAAGATTACCCAACGCCTGCTGGTGGATGCTTACTGACCGATGTTCAATTTAGTATCCGCTTACGTGATTGTGTAACGCACGAAACGTTTGACAAAGAGGACATCGAAGTGCTTAAAAATGGCAGACATTTTAGATTGCCAGATGGTGCAAAACTCGTTGTTGGGCGTAACGAAAAAGAGAATGACATTATTGATAGTCTCAATAATCCTAAATTTGATCTTTTACATGTAAAAGAAGAGATGAATGCCCCTTCTTCCTTACTCTCAAAAAACGCTTCCAGTGCGGATGAAACTCTAGCATGTCGTATTGTTTTAACATTTACCAAAGCGTTTCCCGATCAAAACTATGCGCTTTGCATTGGCGAAAAACTTTTTCAGTCATCGCCTTTTAAAACAAAAGAAGATACCAAAAAATATCTTATATAGTTTTTTAAAGATAATTTTTGTACTATATTGACTTATAGAATTACAATATGAGGATTATGAGATGGGCTTATCAAACAAAATGATTTTTTTAGTCGTGGACGATTCAAAAATATCACGGAAATGGCTCATTGAGATGATTCCAAAGAAAATTGTAGAAAGTGCTGTAATTATCGAAGGATGCAATGGAGAAGAGGCTATTGCCCTCTATAAACAACACCAACCAGATATCGTTTTTTTAGATATTACAATGCCTGAAATAGATGGTTTTGAAGCGTTAAAACATATCAAGGAGATCAACTCCGATGCCCTTGTGGTAATGGTTTCAGCGGATCGCCAAAAAAGTACCAAAGAAAAAGTTTTGAGCTTAGGTGCTTCTGCCATTATTTCTAAGCCTATTGATGAAGAAGAATTTCGTACAACATTATTAAAGTTGGTATTTTAAATGACAAAATCTTCCTTTAATCCACAACAAGAAGATATTTTAAAAGAACTCATCAATGTCTCTTTTGGACTTTCGGCCTCTTTAATTGGTGACATGTTGGACAACCGCGCCAAACTTCATATCCCTGAAATCTCTAACATTGACATCCAATACTTAGATGATAAAATCGTTGAAGTATTGGACAATGACTCTGAATTTTACCTCACAAAACAACGCTTCTTAGGTTCTTTTAATGGCGAAGTTCTCTTTGTTTTTAACAACTATTCAGCTCAAGTATTTTGTAGCCTTTTACTCAAACAAGAGATCAGCGATGAAAACGATATTAAATCATCTATTATGGAACTTACTAACATTATCACCTCTGCCTGCATTGGTAAATTCTGTGAAATTATTCATGGCGAAACTATTTTTAAAGTTCCAACTATTGAAAAACGCGACATCTCGGAAATGGATAAATATGACAAAATTGAAGGATACGACAACGTTATTGTCATCAAAACAGCCCTTGATATTGAAAAAGAAAATATCTTAGGACATATGTTTATCCTTCTTAACAATGAAATGTTAGAGCAACTTAAAAGCACTATAGATAAGCTAGAGCAATGATAAACTGCGAAAAAATAATTGATTCCATCAATGTGGGTATCTTAATTGTTGATACAGATCTAAATATCTACTACATCAATAAATGGTTTGCTGTTCACAATAATATTGAAGCTGAGCATATTATAGGAAAAAATCTCCTCTCGTTGTTTGAATTAACTTCAGAGCGATTAAAATCGCTCCAACGTCACATTAAAGCGGCTCTGACACTGAACAGCCCCTCTTTTTTTACGGCTGATTCCAATGATTACCTTTTCCCCGTGAAAAACTCTATGACAACAAAATCTATTTTTGAGTTTATGCAACAAGATGTCACCATCATGCCATACAACCTTGAAACAAAGCAAGTAACCATACTGATTTACGATCAAACGGGATTAATGGAAGAAAAATCACGATGCCATAAAGAGAGCGAAGAACTGGCAAAAGCAGTCAAAATTGCCAATGCAACCATTCGAAAACTCGAAACCGCAAAAAGTAAACTCATTAAGCAAAAAGATATCATTTATAAACAAGCGCATTATGATCACTTAACCTCTTTGGCGAATCGTACACTGCTCAACCAAAGACTTCAACTCTTGGTCGAAAACAATCAATACAGTGGCAAAAAATTCGGGGTACTCTTCTTAGATCTGGATAATTTTAAAGAAATTAATGACTCAATGGGTCATGATGTTGGCGATATGATCCTCATCCATGTAGCAAAAACACTTCTTCTTGCTACGCGTAAAACAGATACAGTTGCACGTTTTGGAGGGGATGAATTTATTATTCTTGTTGATGAAATAGAAGAGATTAAAACATTAGAACATATTGCTCAAAAACTGATTGATGCAATCCATCAGCCTATTAGAATACATCATTTAGATATTAATATTACCATGAGTATAGGCATTAGCCTCTTCCCCGACTCTGGAAAAGACTTTAATCAACTGATTAAAAATGCTGATCTAGCACTCTATCTGGCTAAAGAATCAGGAAGAAATAACTTTAAAATATTTTCATAGTCAATAGAAAATAAAGATAAATTAAACTCGCTAAATTTTGACGTTATTAGAAAAATTCTATTTCATCATCACCACTGATATCTGCACTTTTCTCTTCAAAAATAGCTTCAATTTGGATGCACGAAGAGAGCAATGACGCATCAAGATAGTGGATATCACGAGCAACTCTAGTAATAAAAACATTTTCTCTCCACGATGCAAGATCATGTAAAAGATTAAGAAGCATTGAAGATAGTTTTTTAACTTTTGTCTTTTCAAATTGATCTTCTGTCAAAGTTGACAGAAAATTGATGAGCGTTTGCACTGAAAAGCCTAAATGCTCAAAATCGACTAACTCTGCCAAAAGATCTGCATACTCTTGAAAATTCTCACAAATAATCGTAGCGGTTCGCTTATTAGGATCGCGCTCAAAATCTAAAATGGCCTTATCTATCTCATCATTAATGATTTCAAGTCCATCGATTTTACCCATAAAGGAGATAATATTGTTGTCAATATATTCTGTAGCAGACAATACATTATCATGTGTTTTTTCCAATACCTTTTTTGCCTCAGCACTGATTTCAATAGTCGCTTTTTGAACTTTAAGCGGAGTCTTCTTTTCTATATCAAGTTGAAAAGAGAGCATCTCTTTAGTTAAAATATATTTAGCATGGGCAAAATGCTTGAGTAAAATATTTTTAATAATGATATTTTTGATAGCGCCCTTGTGTAATAACATCATATAAACTTTCTCAGGACTTTCTTCCATGACAATGGTAAAGGAGTGCTCATTTTTAAGCAACCACAATCCAAAACCATAGATTAATCGCACACAATCACTTAAATCTATAATGTTCTTTTCACCATTGAGCCAATAGTCCCAAAATTCTCCCAAAGATTCTTCTTTTTCAATTCTAAAAGTCGTATTACGACTATAAACCTTGGTATTAAAAGGATTTAAAACGTTAGAAGCTGTTTTTGTTTCTTTGTCCCGATGGCGGATAATACGAATATAGTGCTTAATTCGAGTACAAAAAAGCTCAGCATCAATCGGTTTTGTCAGATAATCTTCTGCGCCTAAAGAGAGCATTTTATTTTTGGATACCTGATCGTCAAGTGCACTCAGGGCAATAATCATGCACTTTTTCTGTACTTGCCTAATAAGTTTTGTAGCCTCAAAACCATCCATATGAGGCATCATTATATCCATAAAAATAAGATCAAAGTTTTGCTTAACACACATTTCTACAGCGATTTGCCCATCTTCAGCTTCATATACTTCAACATTATCTACCTCTTCAAGCAAAAGATTGAGCGTCAGTCTGTTGTTGTCATTATCGTCTACAATAAGCACTTTGAGCATATTAGTCCTTTAGTTTTTTTGTTACAATAAATTTAGCGCCACCCAAAGAAAGGGAATCTTCAATGATACAGTTAAAACCTAAATCTGCACAGAGTAATTTTACGAAATGAAGCCCTATTCCCGTACCTTTTTTTTCCATATTGGTAATGCCGCCCCAATTTTGTTCATAAAGCTCAAAAACACCCTCTTTATCATGAATGCCTTTGCCATCATCTTCAACGATAATTTCTACTTTTTCCTTGTCACATAGTAAAAAAACTTCAACCAAAGAAGAGCCATATTTGATTGCATTGGAGAGAACATTAGCGATGATTTGCTTAAACCTAAACTCATCGCTACTGATGAAGGATTCACTTCCATCATCTTGAAAGATGATCTCTTTTTTATTTTCCATCGCCAAGGATTCATGTTTATCAATGACATCTTGAATACTCTCTTTGAGATTAAAAAGGGTATACGTATAATTTATTTTATGGTTTCGTAATTTACTTAAATCTAAAATATGGGTAACATTGTCTAGCATCAGAGAGGCGCTTTTATAAATTTGCCCTAAGAGGTGTATGCGCTTCTCTTTTGGAATCTCTTCAATGCGATGCATATTTTTATACAAATACTGCGAAAAATTAATAATGGCATTGAGTGGTGTTTTAAGCTCATGGGTAAATAAAATTAAGAAAGAGTCTTTTGCTTCAGCAAGTTTTGTCTGCTCATGAACTTTAATTTCTCTTGCCTGAATAGCACGACGTTCTTCTAACATTTGTGTAATATCGCGCCTGATAGCAATATACTCTTCAATACTCCCATTACTTTTGTTTTTGTAGGGGATAATAATCGTATCGGCCCAAAAATCACTTCCATCTTTGTTAATATTTAAAACCCTCTCTCTCCAAATATGCCCCTGTTTAATCGTATCCCACATTTCGGTATATATTTCAAGCGAATTAGAAGGATGCCTCATAAAGTGATGAGTTTTACCAAGAACCTCTGCTTTTGTGAAGCCTGTCACCTTGGTGAAATTATCGTTAACATAGGTGATATTGCCATTGGAATCAGTTTGGGAAACAATAGAAGCGTCTATAAGAGAGTCAAAATACTGTATCCCTTTAGAAAGGACTTTTTTTCGGGCAATGACTTCTAGACCATTTCTTAAATAATCAAAAGCGTACTTTTTTTGTGTTTCAATACAAAAATTTTTCCCGGGAGCAAGCGTTCGAACCACTCCAAAACATTCATCATTGCGTAAATCCAAAAAGAGAACCATCTCTATATTTGGATAGAGTAGCTTTATTACCTTTAATGTTTCAAGACAACCTTTATCTTCGCAAGAAACTGTCCCAAAAATAAAATCAATGTTACAATGAGCACATAGGTTCAAAATCTCTTCTGCAGATTGTGCCACATGCAAAAAGTGAGGAAGTTTTTTTGTATTACGTATCAAAAATTCATCATATGCCATTTCGCCTATAAAAAGTATTGATACCTTATTTTCATTAGAAAAAAAATCCATCACCATTTTTATTCCTAATGCGATAATTTTGAAACAACGACATTGCTAATTTCACCCAGGGGCACCACAGAATCTACAGCACCTAACTTAATCGCCTCTTTAGGCATTCCAAAGACGACACATGTCTCTTCAGACTGCGCAATTGTTTTGGCCCCCGCTTGGTGCATATTGAACATCCCTTTAGCCCCATCACTCCCCATGCCCGTGAGGATAATGCCTAGTGCATTTGCTCCTGCAACCTTCGAAACTGAATTAAAAAGCACATCAACACTAGGACAATGACCACTGACTCTGCGACCCTCACCAATTTCAACAAAATACCTTGCACCTGAGCGCCTCAACACCATATGCAGGCCTCCTTGCGCAAGATAAGCCGTTCCCATTGCTAAAAAATCTCCATTTTTAGCCACTTTAACATCTATGTCGCACAAAGAATCTAATCTTGCTGCAAATGAACCTATAAAACTATCGGGCATATGTTGAACAATAACAATAGCAGGTGAATTTTTGGGCATACCTCGAAGAACAACCTTAAGAGCTTCGGTTCCTCCCGTACTTGAACCAATCGCAATCACTTTGTTAGTCGTCTCTGCAATACTAAGTCGGTTAGATACGATTGCCGTATGGGGAATGATTTTTTGAACTCTAGCATAAGAAGCATCTACCACTTTTTGAATAAGCTCATCGTGAATTTCATCTTTACCATCGTAAATATTGGAGTGAGGTTTTGCGACATAGTCTATAGCTCCAGCCTCTAATGCATCAAGAGTTACTTGCGCACTTTTGCGTGTCAAAGAGGAGACCATGACAACAGGTGTTGGAAAATAGGTCATCAGCTTTTGTAAAAATGTGACACCATCCATACGTGGCATCTCAACATCCAAACATACCACATTAGGTTTAAGCTCTATAATCATATCTCGCGCAATAAAGGCATCTGCGGCAAGACCAACAACCTCAATACGCTTATCGCTCTCTAAAATTTCTCGTAATATATGCCTTGCGGTGGCGCTATCGTCCACGATTAAAACTCTAATCATTTTCCATAATCTCATTTTGTACATATTTAAGAATAATTCTATTGGCATCACTGATCATCATAATACGTCTACCATTATTCCCCCCTGTGTCTTCGGCTTTGATTGGGATGGTGTACTGTCTCAAAATTTCTTTGGCAATCATAATGTTTTTTTGTCCTATCATTTGCCCCTCAGTATTGGTTTTATGGATATTAGCGCCTCCAAAAATCTTAGCTTCCATATTACGCCTAGAACAGCCGATATTTTCCATATTTTCAATCATCTTAGGAATGGAAATATTGCCAAATTTTGGGCTTTCCAATCCATTACCATTCCAGAGTGGTAAAAGATAGTGATTCATCGCTCCTATCATTTGTACTTTGTCATACAAACATACACCCACGCAAGAACCTAGTACCGTGACGATTTCTGTGGGATTAATGGCAATAAAAATTTCTCCAACATGGATGAATTTTCGTGATAACATCAAAACTCTTTCATATCATCAAAATCATCGAACATAAATTCATTGCCACCTTCACCTAAAAGTGCTTCTGCTACGTTTTTTTCTTGAAGTTTAAGCACTACTGTAAATGTTGTTTTCTCTTCACTGGATTCATAATCAATCTCGCCATCCAACGAATCGACCAAGGCATTGACAACGCTCAGCCCTAAACCAAGCCCCTCAACGGATTCTCTGGCTTTACTCTTTTTATCCACTTTTTTAAAGCGATTGAAAACCTCTTTTTTATACTCTTTCAAAATCATATCACCGGTATTGGTGATATCAATCACAAGATTTTTGCCTTTTATATCTACATTAATCGTAATTTTCTTACCTCTAAAAGAGTATTCGCAGGCATTTGAAATGATATTCGAAAGAATGCAATGAAGCTTTTTCGTATCACTGATAACGACCTCTTGCAAAGCGATATGAGACTCTATAACCAATGATTTTTCTTCTATCAAATAGGTAAAGGAACTTATTACTTCTTCAAAAAGTTTTTCCAGATTGACTTCACTAAAATAGCTGCCTATTTCTCCTGCTTCTATTTCTGCTGCCATAAAGATATTGGTCAGTTGAAAATTAAGTTTGAGCAATTCTGTATTTAAAAAGCTTTTAATTTTTTCGGTTTTAGGAGAATCTTCATTTTTTTGCATCATGGAAGAGAGATTAAGCAGTGAACTGACAGGATTGTTAAATACATTTTTAATCAGCGATAGAAATTCTCCTTTAACAGAGTCCGTTTCTTTAAGCTTTTCATTGAGATCATACAACTTTTTAGTCGTAAATTCCAACTCTTCGAGCATGGTATTTTTTTGCTCAAACCGCCTTTCTATCTCTTCTAATAATGCTTTATCACTTATAGTCTCAGTCATTTTAAACCTTTTGATAAATTGATGCACTTCTGGATTTAAATCCCGTTTTGATATCGGTGAGTGCTTCTGAACTTCCGATAAAAAGATACCCATCTGGTTGCAACATGTTGTAAAATTTTTGTACCAAGGCCGCTTGTGTTGGTTTGTCAAAATAGATCATAACATTGCGACAAAAAATGATATCAAATTTTTTTTCTTTAAAAATATCGTAATTACCCGTTACAAGATTAAATCCTCGAAAAACAATATGACGTTTGATTTTTTCATCGATTGTATAAACGCTATTTTCGTTATGGTGTACTTTATGAAAATACGTGTTGAGATAAATATTTCCTAGTGATCCTACGGCTTTTTCACTGTAAACGCCACCGCTTGCTTCTTTTAAAACCCGAGGTGAAACATCAGTCGCTAAAATCTTTATGTCACTATTGGGGGCATTTTCTTCTAAAAACATAGCAATGCTGTAAGGTTCTTCTCCCGTAGAGCATGCAGCAGACCAAATACGAAGCTTATTATTTTTCTTCTCCATCATGGTTGATAGATTATTTTTCCAAAACTCCCACTGCTTTGATTCTCTAAAAAAAGACGTCACATTTGTCGAGATTAAAGAACAAAGGTATTCAAGCTCATGTCCAGTTTTATCATTCACTAAAATGTTGTAATACTCGCTAAAATCATTAAGATGCAGCAGCTTAACCCTTTTGGCGAGTCGCGCTTGCACTAAATAAATTTTTTGAGCCCCTAATGAAATACCAATGTGCTCATAAATATAATGTCTAAATAGCTCAAACTCTTTTTTACTGAGAGTGAGCCGCTCCATTAGTACAGTTCTTCTACATTTAAGATCAGAGCAACTTCACCATTTCCCATGACAGCTCCGCCACTGACACCCTCAGTTTTAGCAAAAAACTCACCTAATGTTTTAATAACGACCTGTTGTCGACCAACCAGTTCATCTACTAAAAGGGCAAATTTGCCTTTGTCATTTTCAATGCATACCAAAGTTGACTCCCAAGGATTTGGAGAAGTGTGTTCAAGTTCTAAGGCGCGGGCTAATCTTATAATCGGTAATAGTTCAGAACGCAATTGCACAAACTCTTCTTTACCACCTGCAATATGTACGGATTCTTGTTGTGGTCTAAAAGATTCTATGATGGAAAGGGTCGGAATAATATAAATTTTATCCGAACATCGCACGATCATTCCATCAATAATTGCCAACGTTAGAGGTAAAACAATCGAAAAGGTACTCCCTTTTCCCTCAGCGGAGACAATGTCGATTTTACCTCGTACACCCTCAATGGCATTACGTACCACATCAAGCCCTACTCCTCGACCAGAAAGATCGCTAATGGTATCGGCAGTTGAGAAGCCAGGTTGCATAATAAGCCCATAAACTTGTGCGTCACTCAGCTCATCACTTGCATTGATAATACCTCGCTCTAAAGCTTTTTGATACACTTTTTGTTTATTAATACCTCTGCCATCATCGCGCACCTCAATAATGATATTGCCCCCTTTATGATATGCACTCAGTGTTACAACACCTTCTTCCTCTTTACCTGCTTTTAGTCTATCCGCAGGCGTACTTTCAATGCCATGGTCAATGGAATTTCGAATAATATGAATGAGTGGGTCGGAGAGGGCTTCCACCATTGTCTTATCAATTTCGGTATCTTCCCCTTCCAGTACAAGATGAATGGGTTTATTGACTTTTTTGGATGAATCTCTCGCCACTCTTTTCATCTTTTCAAAGGTGTCGCGAATAGGGATCATCCTCAGCCCCATCACACGATTTTGAATTAATTTGGTAATTTTTGAGAGATTTTCAATGGTTTTCGTTACTTCAGCATCTTTGACTGCCTTGATTTTACTGTTTTCTCCAAGATAGTTTTGGGCAATAACCAACTCACCAATAGAGTCAAATAATTCATCAAGTTTTTGGGAATCTATCTTTAAAAAACTTTTTTGTGCTACAACGGTTTTGCTCTTTTCTTCTTTTATCTCTTCTTTTACTTCAACTTTTTCTTCATTTTTGAAAATTTCCACCTCTTTTTGGGGAGGAGAAATGAGCATTACTTCAAACTCTTCCGTTTCTAAAAAAGCAAATACATCTGCAATATCTTCAACCATTTTGAGACTTGCAAGATAAACCGTCACTTCTTTGATTTCATTATTTTCAGCATTGAAAGACTCAAGGTCATCGCATTGCGGTATCTGCCAAAAAGAGGAGAGGATTCTCCCTACATGTAAAAGGTTTTTGAAAAATAAAAAATGGTCAAAGCCACGTAAATAAATATCTGTATCGAGTTTAAGTGTAATTTTGAAAAGCTTTTCATCTTTTTGTAAAGCACTGAAAAATTCTTCTTCATTCTCTTTTTTTTGAGGAGTCATCTCAAAATCATCATTTCCAAATTCTAAAGCTAAATCATTACATGTAACGCTTTTGGGTTCTTCTTGACTCTTTACATGTAAAATAATATTACGTATCTTTTCTAAACATGCTTCATAGCCATTAGGGGTGCCACTTTGATCTTCAACTTCATAAACAAGCGTCTCTTTAATAACCGTAACGCCCTCTAAAAAAACGTCGACATGACTAGCATTAGGAGCTACATCACTACTTCTGAAAAAATCTAATACATCTTCAAAGTGATGAACAAATTCTCCAAGGCGGGAAAAGTTAAACGCATTGGCACTTCCCTTGAGCGTATGGACCCCTCTAAATATCTCATTCAAAAGCCCTTTATCACTCGGAGATTCTTCAAAATTAAGAATATCAATATCCATTTTTTCGATAATCTCAGTGGCCTCTTCAATAAATATCTGTTTTAATTTTTCTTTACTCATGCGTATTCCAATACATCATTCCAAAACTTTCCAAATCTAAAGAGAGGGTATTCATAAAATCTATTTTAAGAGAAGGCTTAACCTTCTTCATACAAAAAAGAAGTGAAAAAAGAGCCGAAGTAGTAGGTAAGCCCGTTCCTGAACGAAGCAGTGAAATCTCTTCGATATAACCAAGCCTATCTTTGACAAACGCTTGCAATGCCTTGACCTCTTCTAAATCCATCTCTATATCCAATTCTAAGATATCACCATCAATATACATATCAAAACCTTTACTACAAGCTTTTTACAAGGAGATTGTTTCATCTCCTTGTGAAGATTTGTTCTAAAATTCCTTGAGATCGCTTTCTTCTAGAGGAAAAACATCTTCATTAGTGCGTCGTGAAGTTGTGGATGACGGCTTACTTATGGGCTTTTTACTCGTTGTCGACATCGAAAGTCGTTTAGGAGTTATACTCGGAGTTGAAATTCTTTTGATATTCGAAGAAGCGCGATTTTCTTTTCCCATATCAAACCCTGCGAGCAATGCTAATTCTGAAACATTATCAAGCATAGAGAGCGCTTGAGCATTGAGTTCTTCCGCTGCAGCGGCTGTCTCTTCAGAAGCTGAAGCATTTTGTTGTGTGATTTGATCTACTGAACCCATTGCCGTGGCAATTTGATTCATTCCTTCTGCTTGCTCTTTAGCAGAAATAGCAATCTCTCCAATAAGATCTGAAGTCTTTTTAATACCATTTAAAATATCTTCAAAAGACTCTTTGGTTTTATTGGCAACTTCGGTTCCAGCTTTCACTTGATCGATACTCGCTTCAATAATGCCAGTAATCTCTTTAGCAGCCCCAGCACTTCTCTCTGCGAGGTTTTTTACTTCTTCTGCAACTACGGCAAAGCCAAGTCCATGCTCACCTGCACGTGCAGCCTCAACGGCAGCATTGAGTGCCAAAAGATTGGTTTGGAAAGCTATTTCATCAATTGTTTTGATAATTTTGGCTATTTTTTGAGAAGAAGCGGTGATTTGCTCCATCGCACTCATAAGCTCTATCACCCTATGGTTACCGACTTTTGCAGCGTCATTGGAGTGTTGTGCCAGAATATTAGCTTCTCGTGAATTATCAGCATTTTGATTATTACTAGCAGTAGCTTCTTCAATAGTGGCGCTCACTTCTTCTACACTACTCGCCTGAGAACTCGCTCCTTCCGCTAACGAAACCGAAGCAGAACTAATTTGTTCGCTGGCGCTCACCACCTGGGTTGTCCCCTCAGAAAGTGATTTCACTGCATCTGTAACTACTTTAACAATACTTCTGATAATTAAAAAAGCAACTATAGCACTTATAATCAATGCCACAATCAACCCAACAATCATGATCCAAGAAGCAACGCTTAATGAACTATTTGACTCATTAGAGATATCTTTTACATTTTTTAGTCCCAAATCTTGAACAGCTTCGGCAGAATTTAACACATCAATGGATATTCTGACTAAATTTTTACCTTGATTGGATGATTCTTGCATCGTGCTGATAAAACCTTTAAGTGCACTTTCATAGGCTTTCGCAGAAGCTTCAATATTTTTAAGTTGTTCCAAGTTAACGGGACGCACTGTTGTAGCTCTTATTTGTGCAATATTTTTATAGATACTCTCAAATTTACCAACAGCTGTCTCCAACAAAGAAACATCATGTTTAACTTGTGCTCTTTGCCCTGCGATTCTTGCTTCGGTAGCAATTGATATCACATTGTTAATTGAAGCTATTTTTTCATATCGATCCCAAAGTTTTGTTTTATCCGCTTTATCTTCTAAATCTTGCTTAAGTTGTTCTTGCTGAGAATCAACATAGGCCATAGTGTTTTTTATAAAAATAGCTGCATTATCAACCATAGCTAAATCTAATATTTTCTTTTTTGCTAAGGTTTTTTCACTTTGCTCTGTCCATGTTTGGTATTCATCTAATGATTTTGAAGCAGCTTTTTCTTCTTGCAACAATTCTTTAAGGTTATTTTTTTTACCAAGTTCTTCTGCTTGAGAAAGGTATTTTTTAAGTTCTGCAAAATTTTTCTTAACATTGACAAGAACGGTTTCATCATCATTTAAAACAAATGCACGCATGTCGTAACGTATTTCATTGGCTGTTTTAAAGATGTTAGAGGCAACATCTACTCCTGGGACATAAACATTTGAGAGTTTTTCAGCCCCGCTTGCCGCATTACGCATGTTAACAACACCTATAATACCTAACACCACAGTGATAAATACTAAAATGCTAAAGCCAATCGTAATTCTCTTTCCTAACGTCATATTGCTGCCCATTTTCTATCCTTTATCACTGATTGTTTTACTTAAATTTTGAACTAAACTCAACTCTTCTTCACCAAAAAGTGCCACTAAATCAAGTATCATCACGACTTTATTTTTCTGTTTAGCCATATTTTCAATGAATCTTGTATCTATATTGGAACCAAATTCTGGTGGAGGAGAGATATTTTCATCATCTACATTAACCACTTCCTCGACTTTATCGACAATAAAACCAATATTTTTACCCTCAATGGTGATGATAACAATAGCCGTATACATCTGTGGTTCAACTTCTGGCATATCAAACTTAACACGCATATCCACGACAGGAATGATATTACCTCGTAAATTCATGACCCCTTTGATAAATCTGGGTGTTTTAGGCACAGGCGTTGTCTTCATCATCGCAATAATTTCTTTGACATCGGAGATCTTGACACCATAAATCTCCTCTTCAAGATAGAAAGTAAGAAATCGATTTGCCACTCGCCCAACACCTTTGATCTTGTTCTCTTCCATTTTAGAGTCCTAATACCATCGTTATAGCTTTTACAAGCTTTTCATCACTAAAAGGTTTTACCATCCAGCCTGTTACACCGATGGATTTACCTCTTGCCTTCATTTCAGGGGAACTCTCTGTAGTTAAAATAAGTATAGGTCTATTTTTAAATTTTTCATGGGATTTTAACTGCTCTGAAAGGTCAAGCCCACTCATCTGAGCCATATTAATATCACTAATGAGAAGGTCATAATTTTCAGTACCTCCAAGAAGCGCCTCTAAAAGCTCGGCAGGATTAAGATACGTTGCAAATTCGATAATCCCCTTTCCTATCATATCTTCAAGTGCCATCTCAGCAGTCGCCAAAATTGTTTTAGAATCATCGACCAAAATTACACGTTTACTCACAAAATCTCCTTGCCTATGACATTTACTTAACTATACATGAATGGGAATTAAAAAATAATTAACATTTAGAATCAAAACATTACAGAAATCCTCTAATCTTAAAATAACTATTAAAAAAGGAACTTCTTTTGCTTAAGGTGACGTAGATTGCTTATTAAAAAGGAAAACATATGCGTTTGCATCTGAGTTCTGATTGCATCACGATTAATATCTCTGAATACTCACCATACTTTTTACATGTAAACCAAACGTTGTCCCAAAAATTTACTAAATCTTTTTGGGTCAATGATACACTCATTAATTTTTCGACACCAAAAGAAGCAAAAAAAAGAAAAGAATTTCTGACTTCTTTATACTACACATGTGCTCGTGCCTCACAATCCCAAAACTTGGTATTTTTACAAAAACTTGTCGCAATGTACGATAAACCTATCAAAGTCGTCAAAAAAGTCGTAAAAAAAATGATTATACATCAACCATATACTCTGGATAAATACTATAAAATTCTCGAAGTTTCACAAACAGAAAGTTTACAAACCATTCGTAAGAAATATCTCTGCCTCGCCAAAATATATCATCCAGATCACCAAGATACCTCATCTGTTGAGAAGTTTCAACAAATCCAAGAAGCCTACGAAACTATTAAAGAACAAAAGCGTAAAAAAATAGCTGCTTAGAGCTTTTCTTAAGCTTTGCTTGGTTACAATCATGTCTCTTTTTGGGGTGTTAGCTCAGCTGGGAGAGCGCAACGCTGGCAGCGTTGAGGTCAGGGGTTCGATCCCCCTACACTCCACCATTTATCAAGCATTTTTTTCTACTGCTCCATGATTTGTTCCATAAAGTTTAGCACTCCTATCAATCTTTAATTCTTCAGATGCAATGAAACCACCATAAGTTGTTAGCACCATTTTAGAGTTAGAATGACCTAAAATCTTAGTAACTGCTAATACACTTACTTTTCACCTATCAATAGAAACACAGAAATTGCGAATTGAAACTTAATGCACCTCTATTTTGATTGTTTTTGTTTGAAGATTTAGCTTTTAACTTATACAAATTTAAGTCTACTATTCCCTCATCTTTTTTCTCTTTGGCAAAATGATTTTATACCTATTCAAATACATAGAAAAAGCAAATCTAAAAGAAATAACTATATCAAAGCGCTTAAGAACATAATATGATCATACTTTTCAAAGTATATGATGAAGTGTTTTCACTTGACCTCATATAAATTATATTTCAATAAATTTTAAGTTTATAGTAAGAGGCTTGTTAGACATCGGCTCTATAATTGAAATTATAAGTTTAAATAAATTATTTAAACTAAATATCAACTTGCTATTTTGCAAGCAAAAAAAGGAGAAATGTATGCAAATCTCTAAACTTAGTTTAGTAACTGTTATGGTTTTGGGGCTTTCAGGTAGTGTATGTGCAGCGGATACACTTGCAGACGCGTTTAAAAATGGTAAAGTAAACGGTGAATTGAAAGCGTGGTATTGGGATAAAACGCAAGATGGTACTCCACAACATAATGAAAATATTACTAATTTTGCTGTTGAATTAGGGTATGTTACAGATTCTTTCTATGGTTTTAGAATGGGCGTAACATTTCAAGGAGATGCAACGCCATTTGCGGAAGAAAATGCTAAGGCAATGTATATTGATGAAGAAGATGCTTCAGGTTCTGTTCTTTCTGAAGCCTATTTGGGGTATAAAATAGATAAAACTGATATCAAGGTTGGACGCCAGTACATTAATACTCCACTTGTATCTGGAAATTACGCACGTATTTTCAAAGAGTCATTTGAAGGTGTAACGGTTGTAAATACTGATCTTCCTCAGACAACCATTATGGCAGGTTATATCGACAAATTCCAAGGAAGAACCAGCAATATTTCAGGTAATGGCGCAGGAGATGCCCCTCTTTTTGCTAAAAAGATGATTATTGGAGGTATGGGGGCAAAATCGTATGCATTTGAAGATGCGTATACCTTGGCTGTCATTAATAAATCCATCTCTAACTTAACACTAACAGCGCAATATGCTGTTGCTACCGATGTGGCATCTTCCCCTACATCAAGTGCAATTGTAGATGATATTGACATGTACTATACTGAATCCAATTATGTTATTCCTATGAATGGCTTTAAATTGGGTTTTGATGCGAGTTATAGAGGTTCTAAAACAGGATCTAAACTTGATAGCCTAAACTATGAGGGTAATATGCTAGGTGGACGTATTTCGATCTCAGAATTGGCAGGCTTTGGTGCTTCTATTGCCTATACAACCGTAAGCAATGATGATGCACTCATTGTTGGTATGGGCAATGGTGGTGATACATACACAAGCATGCTTATTCGTGGACCTTTCTATTATACGTGCCTAGCAGGTATGGATGCTTATAAGTTTGAGCTGACATATGATTTTTCTAAAGCTGGTATAGCGGGACTTAAAGGTGTTTTCCAATATGTAGATGCGAACCAAAACACACCTGCTCTTTTAGCAGGTTCAACAGCGGCCAAAACACATGCTGATTTTACAGGATATGCAGGAGGTTTGACCTATGCTGTACCAGCTATTAAAGGGTTAACAACACAGCTTATTTATGCAACAGCCGAAAAAGAAGCAACCAGTGCAACCAATGTTGTTACAAAAACAGATACGGATGAGTTATGGTTTAAAGCAAACTATAAATTCTAGGAGTATCGTAAATGATTCCGATTATAAGTCGGAATCATTTACAATCTTAAAAAATTTACAGTAAAAGATTTAATATGAAAAATTTTTTAATCAAACTAGCAATCAACATTGAAAACTATAAAATTTATCATATTATTATTCTTTTTACAACGGCATTTATCATTCTTTTTATGAATGGTTTTTATCATATTCGTGAAGAGTTAAAGTTCATTGCAAATCAAAACAGAATCTTAATTACAAAAGAGATAGATTTTACGATTGCTTCATGGTTTTCGGCTCGTATTAATCATCTTGAAAACAGTGCAAAATATATGGAAATCAATGGTGTTTTGGATAATGAGCAGATGCTGATTTCTTTTATAAACGTTCTTATTAACAATCATCAATATTTCGACGCAATTCACACCCTTATCCCGGGAGAATATTTTTACTTCAATACACGAAAATCACACGATTACCATGAAAATCCAGTCTATATTCATCAAGAGAGTCAGTTAAATCCCATGGAAACAGAATGGTATTTAGATACCAAAAAAAATATGAAAACAACCATTTCAGTCATGAAAGAACATGCATCGATCAAAAAAGAGACGATGAACATCTGTACACCTATTATGTACGAAGAGAAGTTTAAAGGTGTGTTGTGTGGTATCTTAAAGACAGAATCACTTTTTGACAGAATCAATAAACTCAGCTTCCCACAAAACGCCTATTATTTTATTGTGAATTCAGAGGGTAAACTCTTGGAAGGATCAGACAATTCACTGTTTCAAGATGATATGAAAGAGCAGATAAAGCAAAATATTGATCACGAAAAAAACTTGGTACAGAAGAAAATTATTGTTAAAAACAGCGTTCTCACCTTGACTAAATTACAAGATTTTGATTGGTATATTGGTGTTGGAATGAGTAAAGAAGATATTATGCAAGAGAGCACACAACGCGTCACAAAGCATGCGGTTGTACTTTTTTTATGTTTTATTTTACTGCTCGTTATCGTGAACAGTGCGCATACGTTTCTTCGGAAACGCATCGAGAAAAAACAAAAAGAGTACGAATACATGCTAACCCACCGTTCGCGTATTTCGGAGATTGGAAAGCTTATATCGGGTATCAATCATCAACTCAAACAGCCACTGAATGCAACGGCATTGGTCGTGAGCAATACGCTCGATATGTCAGAGCGCGAAATTTTGGATAAACAGACCCTTGAGGAGAATCTTAAGCTATGCCAGAAGTCGATTACACTGATGGACAAGACCATTGGCATCTTTCGCAATTTCTATCGCTGTAGCGAAGAGATAACGCATTTTAAGCTGCTTGATTGCATTCAAAGTGTTTTACATGTAAAGCATGTTGATCTCTCTCGACACAACATTATCGTTGAAGTCAATGCAAAAGAGATAGCGTCTATTGAGGTAAAATCAATCGAGAATTACATACAGCAAATTTTATTGGTTTTAATTCAAAATGCCAAAGATGCACTGATGCTTGAAGCCAAAAATTCTCCTAAAAAAGAGATCGTACAAAAAATTCACCTGAGCGTTTTTGAAGAGTTTGGTCGCGTGACAATAGACATTTCTGATTGGGGATGTGGTGTTTCTAAAGAGATGAACAGTACGCTTTTTTCAGAATTTAAAAGTTCAAAAAAATATGAAGGCTCAGGCATTGGGCTCTATTTTGCTAAAAAACTTGCCCAAGAAAAACTCATGGGTAATCTCATACTCTATAATCGTTTTGCCCCTACCATTTTTCGATTGACATTTGCGCAGTCTCTGCCTTATAAGGAGTCATAATGCATCAAGCCACCTTGAATCTTTTGGGTACTTTTTCTGTTTTGGTTGTCGAAGATGATGAGATTGCACGTATAATGATCAAACAAGCTCTTAAACCCCACTGCGAATCATTTTATGAAGCATGCGATGGACTCGAAGGCTTAGAGCTCTTTAAAGAGCACCGCATTGATCTGATTGTGACCGATATTCATCTGCCAGGACTCAATGGCTTTGAAATGATGAAAGAGATTTTAGCTCTCAAACCAAGCCAACTTTTTATCGTTATGACATCGTTTGATACGGATCAAAATATCATTCATAGTATGCAAGAAGGTGCGTGTAGCTTTTTGCGTAAACCTATTGATATTAAAGAGCTTCAAACCACTCTTTTAATGAGCTCGTCTAAAGTGACCCATTCGCTTAAGGCATTGAGTTCTGAGATAACCGTCGATTATCGCAAGGAGTTGATACTCAAAAATGGGGAGCTTATTTTTCTTTCGCAAAAACACCATAAGATTTTTTGGCTGCTTTCTTATAACCTAGGACGATTGGTGACTTATGAGATGTTTGAGGATTATGTTTACGCAGGTGAGTCAATCAACAAAAGTGTTTTGCACGTTTCCATCTTGAGAATCAAACAGCAATTAGGCAAAATTTTAATTGAAAATAGCGTTAATATGGGCTATATTTTAAAACCATGGCCAAGTGATTGATGGATTACATGTAAGGATTTTAGAGGTTATTTTGAAGAAGAAAAGGTGGTACTCTGTACCACCTTTGTGTGTTATTTAAAAACAGGCTCAAGGTCAATTTTAAGCGCACGATAACCAATACTATTGCTATCGACAAATTTCATCTCGAGTAATTCATCTTTTGTACCATATTTAAATTCATGTAAATATGTTTCAATGTTAGCTTTACCTGCTCTAAATGCTTTGACGTCACCAAGACCTGCTGTTGCGGAATAGACCATCATAGAGTCGGTTTGTGGTTGGTATTGAACAACCGATGTAATAGGGCTGTACCATGTAAAGCCTCGCTCTTTGCCAAATTCCCACACTTGCTGAACTGTCATATTTTTTTCATCAACGACGTATTCAACAGCACGAGAGTATTTCATATTAGGCATTGCGGGTTGTTCCATACCACGTGAATCACCATTGTCAAAGATACTGATATGTAATTTGCCAGGTTTTGATTTCTCATTAATTTTGTAAGCGGTGTGTTGTGTCCATGTCCAGTCAAACTCACCTTCACATTTGCTATTTTCACATTTGATTTTATTGCCTTTTGCATCCACTGGAGTCAAGATTTTTTTAGAGAGGTCTTTGTTCCAACCTTCAGGACTTGCAATAATCCACTTAACTTGTTTGTCACGTCCAATTTTTACAGTAGCACTTTGATTTCGACTGGAGATGATAATGGAGTCATCTGTAGCATCATAATTGACAGAATTCACATGTGCCCAGTTACGACCCGGCCCAACACCAACAATATCACCAAACGGTGCATTGGGACCTTCCAAATCTTCTTTATTTGCGGTATGCCCTGCTTGGCTCGCATCAATATTAAGACATACGGCACCTTGATCTAGGGCTAAAAGATTGACGTCACGGTAAGGGTCAAGAATTTCAAATAATTTCCACTCATCAAGGACATTCCCTTCTTTGTCAAGCTCAACAATCACATCGCGAACCGTACGAATATTTTTATCGTCTTTGCGTTTATAATCTGCCGATGCAACGCGCATCAAATACGTTCCTTTGGAGGTCTCTTCCATATGGTGACTAAAATCGATGTAACTTTTAGGAAGTGGACGGTTGAAAACTTCCCTACCCATAAGGTCATATTTATAATACGCTTGGCTTGTGCCCCAAAGCAATGCACCGTCTTTGGTTTGGTCAAAGCCCATTAAGTTACCTTTTTTACGAATATCGTTAGGGTCTCTAAATTTGTCAACATTCAAATACCATCGTATGTCGCCGTTGGTATCAACGACCCATACATAAGATTCGTAGTCCCACTCCAAAGCGCCCCCTACAGGGTTGTTCCATGTAACTTGCGCCGCATTGGGAAGAATGGAAGAGAGATGATTCATCAAATAAAGATTGCCTTTAACGCTTTTCTCGGCAGGATGAACAACCACAGCTCTAGGTAATGTCACTTTTTGACCTGTACCTGAGCCATAGGTGGTGACAGGGGGAGCATAAATTGTATAGCTCTCTTTGACGTCAGTAGCTGCTAGGTTGCCTTTTGATTTTTTATAGGAAACTTCAACCGTGTTTTGGTAGTCTGGATACAGTCCCCATACTGGAATTCCACCATGCTGCAAAATTTTTACATTTGAAACTTTATAACTAATAGGAATACCCGAATCACCTTTGCCTTTCACGGTTACAGTCACATCGGTTAGGGAAAAACCCCCATTATGAATCAATGCAGTTAATGGAGCGACACCATAAGGATTCATTTCAACAGCACCAATTTGACCAACCCCCTTAAAAGTTACAGGGCCACTAGCACCGCCAGCTGCCATCATTATAGATGGCGTAACACTGAGCACCAATCCTGCCACTAAAGCAGAAGATAACATCTTTCCAAGTTTCATAAAACCTCCTTTTTGAAATTTTTCTTTAAATTATTATCTAGTCTAAAGAACTTAGTATAAGTATAAATCAGAGGACTAACGAGGGCATAACTCTAAGATTAATATTGACTGAAAAAGATTTACATGTAAGATTAAGAAGACACGCTAAGGGGCTAGCTAGCGTGTCCAAACAGGAGATAAAGATGACATCTGGGCTGTTGATGTCATCGACAACTTTCTAAGATGCCCAATACCATTGATAGAGCGTCGAGTAGTTGGTGTTCATGGGTTAGATTTTGAAGCGATTGAGCTCGTTATCAAGGCGCAAGGTCATCTGCTCTAAGTGTTGACTCGAGGTTGCAACCTCTTCAACGCTACGTGCATTAGAGCGCGTAAGGATATCGATCTCTTGAATTTTTTGGATCATAAAACTGATATTTTCAAAAATATGATGGTACTCATCGACTCCTTCATGGCTTGATTGAATCGTTGATTGCATAATAGCGGCGTTATTGTTGACCATTTTTTCAAGTGCAGAAGAAGCTGAAGAGAGATGGCAAATCTCTTCGGCAACAGCATCGATATCGGTACTGGCATCCATAATGGACTGCACCACAAGGTTAATGGTCGCATTGATCTCAGAGAGAGATTTTTGAGTGCTTTCTGCTAGCTTTCGCACCTCGTCGGCGACAACGGCAAAGCCTCGTCCATGTTCACCTGCACGTGCTGCTTCAATGGCAGCATTTAAGGAGAGAAGACTGGTTTGATCGGCAATATCGCTGATAATATCTAAAACATTTTTAATTTCATTGGTATTTTTACTGGTAAAGCTCAGTTTCTCTGCAAGCCTTGACTCTTTATCAGATGTCTCCATGAGTTTTTGATTGAGTGAGATCATATCTTTGGTGATGGTCGCGAGATTGCCATCGACTTTTACCAATTGCTGATTGTTATCATTAACTTTTTCGACAGAAGCGGTGATATTTTGAAGCACTTTTTCGCCAGAAACGCGTGTTTCATTCACGGACATACTCTGCTCTTCCGAGCGTTTGCCTACTTCCAATGATGTTGATGAGAGTTCTGCTGCAATGGAAGCATTTTCAGCGCTGGTGTGTTTGGCTTGAAGCAGTAAATTTTGAATTTTTTCAATAAAAAGATTGATGTTGTTGGCAATATTGCCAAGTTCATCTTTACGGGTGACTTGAAGACGCTGTGTTAAATCCCCCGTGCCATGCCCCAAATCTTGTACCATCAGATCAAGATTTTGCAAAGGTTTGAGCTGGTGTCCTAAAAAAACATAAAGAACAAAAATCGCGATGATAAAAAAGCCAATGGTCACATAAATAAGAATACTGGATCGACGATTGAGATCGGCATACGCAGTTTCTTCATCAATCGTCATAACAATCTTCCAGCCTGTTTGATCAATGGTATTGAAGAACATGAGTTTTGAACTGTTATCGTTTTTAGTGTATTGTAAAAAACCTGATTTTTGAGTGACAATAGGTTCAAGTTTGGGATTTTTTTCTTGAAGAACAGTGTTAATGAGCGCTTTTTCAGGATGGTAAATAATGGTTCCATCGGCTTTTAGCAAAACGGCATACCCCCCTTCAAATTGAATTGAGGCTACTTTTTCAATAACATCATCAAGAGGTACGGATAATACAGCGATATTAGTTTCACTAATAGGTGCCGTCAGTGCAATAAAAGGTTTTTGAGTACGAGGGTTGTTGAAAATATCTGTGTATGTAGGTTTGAATTGGTTTTTTTCAGACGTTATATAAGCGGGGCGGGAGATAAACTCTTTTTCAGTTACAGCAGATATTCCTGAATTTGTTAGAGGTGCATTACCTTTAAAATAGGCTAAAATTGTATCACTTTTTGCACTATTTTGTGCCAATATAAGATAATTTTGTATTTCATTCGGCACTATTTCTGCTTTTTCTTTTAAAGAATTTCCTAGAGCAATGGTAATATTCATCTTGTAATTGAGCCACTCTTTAATATTTTCCTTGGTTGATAAAGCTTCGGTTGTCAGCTTGTCATGAATCTCTGTTTTTGTAGCCTCTTTCATCATTTTAAAATTGATAAAAGAAAATACACTAAACCCCAATGTAATACCAATTAAAGCATATAAAGTTATTTTTTGTTGTAATTTCATAACTAACCTTTTTGGGAAATAGATAATGTGCTCGAAATTCTATTATATGACCTATTTCTTACTATGATCTAACATGAAACTTAATTTTTTTTAAATATCCCGGGTGTTTAAAAGAGAAACATCTTCGCTCTAAAAAACGAACGAAGATGTCATATTAAGCATATTAGTGGTTAAACAGTTTATCTTGTTGAATGATATGTTCGCGATAGTAAATACCTGGTTTTTTATCCGTTGAAATGGTCATCTCCACTTTAACTTCATTAGTTTTAGGATCAACTTCGGTTAATACCGCTTTGGTTGGCTCTTTGGTGAGTAATCCTGTATCGCCACTAAAGATGTTGTATGTACCTCTATCGCTCATATACTCAACATTGGATGTGACCGGACTGTGCCATGCATAACCTCTCTCTTTGCCATATTCCCATGTTTGTTTGACCGTCATATTTTTTTCATCAATGACATATTCAACTGCACGGGAGTATTTCATGCTTTGTATTGCAGGTTGCTCAAAGCCTCTTCCATCACCATTGTCAAAAACACTGAGTGTTTTAGTCGTGCCTTTATTTTCACCTCTAGGACTTAACCATGCACTATGTTGTGTCCATGACCAATCAAAATTGGTGTTTTCACATTTACCATTTTCACATTTGATTTTATTACCTTTTGCATCAATAGGTTGAAGGACTTTGGCTTGCATGTCTTTACTCCAGCCTTCAGGTGCTGCCAAAATCCACTTAACTTTTTTATCTCTACCAACTTTTACGATACCTTGATGTCTCATTGAAATAATCAGCGAATCATCCGATTTGTCATAAGAAATGCTATTGATATGAGCCCAGTTTCTGCCTGTTCCTGTAGAGGCGATATCGCCATAAGGGAGGTCTTCTTTGACTTCAATGTGCTCCGCGTTGAGATCCACATTAAGGCAGACAGCTCTTGCATCAAGAGCTACAATGAGATCTTTTCTAAAAGTATTTTTACCCATAATTTTATTAAAATCAAATTCATCTACAACACGACCTCCTTCATCTACCTCAATAACAATATCACGTACAGTTGCAGCAATAATGCCTTGTTTACCTGGTATTGGGTACTCTTTTTTACCAACGCGAAGAAGATAGTGCCCGTTGTCCATAGGAAGAATTTCATGGCTTTGATCAATATAACCACGTGGAAGTTTTCTTATAAATGCTTTTTCACCAAGCATGCTGTAGCGCATATATTTTTGAGATTGACCAAAGACAATGTCACCATTTTTCATTTGGTAAAAACTCATGATACGACCTGTGTCATCAATGCGTCTTCCATCTTTGTCATAGAACTGTTCGGTATCAAGATACCATCTGATTTCACCTTTAGTATCAACCATGTAGAACTCAGAGGGCTCTAGCCACTCACCGGCTCCATTGATTTTATTGTCAGCACCTACCCATGCCCACTCTTTGTTATCGGCATTGCCCATAAGCACCATGGCATAAAGACGGTCTTCAAAGCCTTTGGCAACTTTTTTAACCTCAATTGTCGGCTTAATGTTTTTGCGTCCATCAACAATACGTGTTTGGAAAGGGTTTGTGAGGATTTTGTAAGTATCGGTTACTTTTTTACCATCAAGCGTGAACTCAACAACAACGGTATTGAGATAACCATCATAAAGTCCAAATACTGGAATACCATCATGATTGAGAAGTGAATCTTCTGAAACGTGGTAGCTGATATCAACACCACCATCCTCTTTCCCTTTGACCGTAACTTTGATATCTTTTGGATCTTTCCCCGCTCTTTCAATGACAGCTGTAAGCGGTGCAACCTTATAAGGGTTTAAGATCACTTTTCCAAGAGAGCCTTGAAACGATGCTTTACGGTCAATAACCGCAGCATTAAGGTCTTGACTTAAGACAACAGAAATCCCTGAAGACAAAACTGCAGCTAAAGCTACAGAAGAGACAATATTCTTCAACATGTGTGTTCCTTTGTGTAGAATCATACGCATTTATTCTTGGAAATGCAGTGCTTTTTACGTCACATTTCACCCCAAAATAATAAGCTTAGAAGCATTATATGGGTCGCATCTCACGAATACGTTACGCTAAACTTAAAATATATTTAATTGTTAAAATTGATTTTAAATGGTGCTATAATGTGTGTTAAAATTGAAAAGAAAAGCTAAATACAGGGATTATCATGAAGTTGTTTGGGCGTGTATCCTTCCAAAATATCGAAAATTATAAACTGTATCACATCATCATTTTATCGATTATTGTCTTTTTGCTCATTATGTTTAATGGCTTTTACCAAATGCAAGAAGAGTTTGAAAATTTAGTCGAAAAAAATAGAATTGCCGTCTCGAAAGATATTGAATATACGATCCATTCATGGTTAGAAGAACGCATTCATAATTTGGAAAATAGCATTAAGTACATGGATAGAGATATTATTTACGGAGATGATGAAAAACTCAAAGTTTTTATGGAAACCTTTTTACATCAAAATCCTTATTTTGATATTGTTCAAATTTTAATCCCAGAGTACTATTTGTATGTCAATATGAATAAATCAAACGATTATCGCCTCAATCCACACTATCTGCATCCCTCATCGCAAGTGGATCCATTAAAAACCAAGTGGTATTTAGATACGCAAGAGAGTAAAAAAACAACAATCACCATCATGCCAAAACATGTGCATTTGTTAGAGCGTAGTGTGAACATATGCTCTCCTATTTTAGATCAAGATCTCTTTAAAGGCGTTATGTGTGGCGTTTTTAAAGCTGACTCAATGTTTCAGAAGATTAAAAAATTGCAACTGCCCCATCAAGTGTACTATTTCATTGCCAATGCGGATGGAAAGTTACTCTCTTCTTCAAATATCGATCTTACCCAACAGCAGATGGAAGAAGAGCTTCTGCCTAAAGTCAATTTTGCTGAGAGTGAACCGCAAATCGTCACATTTCAAAACCATGTGATCAATATCTCCAAAATTAGACATTTTCAGTGGTACATCGGGATTGGAATGGATAAAGATAAAGTATTTGGTGAAAGTCTGCATAAAATTATCTTCCATGGTTTAGCACTTTTAGTGGGATTTATTTTTGTTTCCATTATTGTGAGCAGCGCCTTTGAGTTTATGCGTCGCAGAGTCGAACGCAAACAAAAAGAGTATGAGTATCTTTTAGAACATCGATCTCGTCTTGCCGAAATTGGCGAGCTTATTTCAGGATTTAACCATCAACTAAGACAGCCTATCAATTCACTCTCTTTAATGCTGAGCAACATTTTGCAACTCTCTGAAAATCGTATGTTAAAACAAGACATACTTGAAGAGAGTGTTCAAGCATGTCAAAAATCGGTTCAATTGATCGATCAAACCATCACGCTTTTTCGTAATTTTTACCGTTGCAATCAAGACATAACCACTTTTAATCTGAGTGATTGTATTAAGTCGGTTTTGCATATTGTTTTTACAGATTTTGTACGGTTCAATATCAATTTTGCCATTGATGAAAACAGAGATACACACATTACTCTAACTTCGATTGAAAATTTTGTACAACAAATTATTTTAGTGCTGATTCAAAACGCAAAAGATGCTCTGTTGGAAGAAGAGGCGAAACAGGGCAAAGCTATCAATAAAAAAATTCTCATTACCACTAAAATGGAACAGGATAAGGTGATCATTGATGTGATTGATTGGGGAAGTGGGATTGAACTAAGTGAGCATGAATCTCTCTTTTCTCACATAAAATCATCTAAGAAGAAGCAAGGCTCTGGTCTTGGGCTTTTCTTTGCCAAAAAGCTTGCACAGCAAAAACTAAAAGGAGATCTTATATTGGAAAGTCCAAAAAACCCTACCATATTTCGCCTAACATTAGCGCAACATCTTATACAAAAGAGTTAACATGCATGTCAATACACTCAAATTACTGAGCACCATTTCTGTTCTTGTTGTTGAAGATGATGAGATGACGCTTATGGCAATTAAGCAAGGGTTAAAGCCTTATTGTGGTGCGTTTTACCAAGCACATGATGGACTCGAAGGGTTGGAGCTTTTTAAACAACACCATGTGGATGTGATCTTAACCGACATTCACCTTCCTGAGATGAATGGATTTGAGATGATTTCTGAGATTTTAGCCCTTAAACCCAGCCAGCTTTTTATCGTGATGACCTCCTTTGACACCGATCAAAATATTATGACGAGTATCAATGAGGGAGCCTGCAGTTTTCTGCGTAAACCTTTAGAGATCAAAGATATTCAAACCGCCTTGATGCTCTGCTCTGGCAAAATTAAATCAACCACAAAGCAGATTACTCCTGAGATTGTAGTGGATTTTCATAAGGAGGCTATTTATCAAAAAGGTGAGTTGGTCTTTTTGTCGCAAAAATGCCATAAAATCTTTTGGTTGCTCTGTTTTAACATTGAAAAATTGGTCTCTTATGAGATGTTTGAGGATTATGTCTATTCAGGTGAAGCGATCAATAAAGGAACACTGCATACAGCGGTTTTGCGGATCAAACAATCTCTTGGTAAAGATTTGATGATTGAGAATATACCCAATCAAGGCTATATGCTGAAACTTTCGGTGTGAAAAGAGGCTCAAACCAAGTGGGCATTTGGTTTGAGCTAAAGGAGTATGATCGTAGGCTTATTTGGCTTTAATCAGTTTGCCAATCCAACTAGCAAACATAGCGCCAAGCAGAATAAAGCAAACGATGTAAGCAAAGAGGCATGCTTGTGCCATATTAACCGAATGTGACGCTGGGAAAAGGTACCAACCATCCGCATAAAAATCAACTAGAAATTGTTGCAAGCCACTAAGCACCGTACCATCTGGAACAATCGGGCTATCAAATCCACAATCGCCTGTGGGTTTAAACCAATCGGGCGCCCACGTATCCATAGGAAGACCAAAAGGGAAACGAGGTTCCGCTGAGCAGCCTTGAACACCAAAAGGATTATCACTGTGCGCGGCATGATGAATCAGATTGAGTTTATTGCTGTAGATAATTCCTTGAATAATGCCCCAAAATCCAAAAATATAACCAATGATTTTCAGTGCAACATTTTTAGGATCAATGGCTGCAACCAACCCACCAATCGCCATACATAAAAAGGCAAAACGAATGTAAACACACTGTTCACATGGTTTCATATACACATAATGTTGAAACAGTGTGTGTGCAACTAAGATCAAAAAGATACTTGCTGCTGCCATGACGAGCCATAAAAAACGCGCATCTTGCCATTTTGCAATCGCACCTATCGGGCAGGATTTAAACTCCTGCCACACACTTTTAAAAAAATTCATCGTTTATTCCTTATTTAGTAAGAAGCTCTTTAATGAGCTCTACCATACTATCGGGTGACGTGATAGACGCTGTTTTAATCAAATATTTTCCGTTAACAACAAAGGCAGGAACACCCTGAATTTTGGCGACTTCATAGCTTTGATCCCATTCAGCAAGAAGTGCTTTAACTCTTGGGTCTTCTTTAGCTGTATCAAACTCTGCTTTACTTAAACCGCTCGCTTTGAGTCCTGTCTCTAAGAAGGCATCTGCACCTGCATCCCAACGCTCTTTTTTATCATGATATGCGTTATAGTACGCCATTTTTGCTTTTTTAAATTGTGAATGTTCATCGAAGACAGATTTAATACCATTGTCTTGATCTTTGATAAGCAATGTCGCTAAAAGCTGACTTGCAGTTTCACCGTATTTACCTTTTGTTTTAAGATGAAACGGTCTAAATGTGACACCTTCTGGTAGTTTTGGAACGATCACAGGCGTAACCGCTTTTTCATATTTGTAGCAGAATGGACAATCATAACTAAAAACTTTAATGAGTGTTTTATCTGCATTTGCAATCGGCTTTTCAAGTTTCACATAGTCTGTGCCTTCTGTGAAACCAAAACTAGCTGTCGCAACGAGTAAACTTAACGCTAAACCTTTTGCAAGTGATTTTGGTAATTTGAATCCCATAGTAACTCCTTTAAACTTTTAAATTTGAGATCATTATAAAGGAGGAAACTAACACTATCATCACATAAAAATTAATATAAACTTAAATAAAAAATTAACTTACAATAATAGACTGTATTCATACACAGCTTTATTTTAAAATAATTTATTAGTTCCTCTATTTTTTCAACACCTTGTTCAGCAAAAATTTCTTCTAAAACTTTTATTGGTTTTATTGGTTGTAGAGGAGTATACTTAAACAATTATTGCATTGTCATTCATTTTTCAGGAGATATACAAAATGAAAAACACATCCCATAAAATCATCACAATCAGTCGTCAAATAGGTAGTGGTGGTGCTTATGTTGGACAACAATTGGCGAAAAAACTTAATTTCAGTTATGTTGACCGAGAAATTATCTCTCAAGCAGCTAAAGAATTTTCAATGCTTGAAGAAGATCTAGAATCGCGTGATGAAAAAGTACCCTCTTTTTGGCAATCCTTCTTACAATCTAGCATTTGCAGTCCTGATGTATATCTGCCCCCACAAGTTTTTGTTCCCACGGAAGAGGCGATTTTTAAAGTTGAATCTGAAATTATTAAAGGTATTGCCAAAGATCGTTCCGCCATTATTATTGGAAGATGCGGTTCACATATTTTACGTGACAATCCAAATCATATCAGTATTTTTTTACATGCAGAGAGTGATTTTCGCCAAAAACGCATTAGGGAGTTATACCATCTTTCAAACACTGAAGCACATAAAATGCTTGAACAAAGTGATGACGAACGCGCTCGCTACCATCAATTGCTCACAGGTAAACCTTGGAGTGATGCAACACAATACGATCTTTGCATCAACACTAGTAAATTAGGAATTGCTTCTAGCATAGAGCTTATTGCACAGACATTGAACACGTATAGCTCCTTGTAGAATAAGATAGAGAGGCTCAAACTCTCTATCTTTTCATGTTTAAAACTTATACGCTATATGTGCTTTGATGGCGTTATAACTCTCGTCATTGTTGTCGTTGTCAATGTTGGCATAAATCATCGAAGCTTCAAGATTTTTGATGATCTCATAACCAATAGTCAAGTTAAGCTCTTTCTCTCTAATTTTATCTCCTGAGATTTCATCTAAGTAGCTCGTTTTACCGTAAATTGCTCCCAGCTTAATCCCTTCAATTTCATATGCTGCACTTGCATAAGGTGTTTTAGCATCTTTATCAAACGTATGATTGTGCTCTTCAAACGGTAATTGATCACCAAACGCTCCAAGCCCTGCCATGCCATCTTTATCCACTTTAATATACCCAAGCGCTAATTTTGCACCCAAAAAGTCAACACCTTGTTCTACTTGTGCAAATGAACCATCCGAAGTGCCTTCAACATCGCTATTTATCGTTACATAGTGTGCCATGGTGATCGTTTTAAGCTCCTCTCTTGGCTGTAAAGTTAGGGTCGTTTTAAGACCGTAGGCACTCAAAAGGTTCTCGCCATAGTAGATATAAGGATTAAATTCCAGCGCTTCGATTGGAGTATATTTGGCATCGAGCATATAGATACCATTGTTATTATTGAGTTTGATAAACTCTTCAGAAATTTCATCAATGTCCACAACAGAGTATTTACGTGCCCATGCCATATTTAAAACAAGATTTTCAACGCCTTTAAATTCAAATGTCGCACCCTCAATATAGTCGGTTAGCCAGTTAAAATCCACCGCTTGGCGCCCAAGAACGACTTTCCCCATACCTTCATGCTCAATCTTGATATAAGCTTGAGAAAGGACACTTTGGTCGGCTATAGCATTGTTATAATCACCGTCATTTTTTTCACTATTCTTAACACTACCCCACCCAGAAATACCTAAACTAATGCCATATAATGGTGCTGTCTCAAACCCCACATTTAAATACCCATTTGAAAAACCACTATCCGCAGTAGCACCTTTTGCATTATTGGATTGCCCAAACCAACCAAGTGTGCCCTCGATTTTACCTTGCGTAAAAACTTCTTCCAAATTGGTAGCATCGCTTGCTATACTTAAACTACTTCCTAAAACCATCGCCATAATCATATGTGAATAGCGTAACTGCATCTATTAACTCCTTTTTATTTTTCGAACATACAACCACTTGGGCTGTATTTTTTACAAAGCTCACAAAAAACAGAACTTTCACTGCGCTTTGCACAGATAAATTCAATTGCCTTTCGTTTAGCCTCGCTTTTAAATTTATTCATAGCATTGTGATTTAGAAAATTCGTCAACATGATGACCAAATGTACATCTTGCGGAATGTCTTTTTTCACAACCGAAGGGTTCCTTGCATCCCAATGTGTGATTTTTTCAAAAGAGAAATCTTGCAATACCGACGCTATCGAATCAATTTTATCTCCACCTATGACAAGCACTGACATCTTTTCTCCTTTTTGATAATTATTATTGAAATAATAGAATACCTTTGCTTAATTTCTTTTAAATTTGATAATAAATATCAAATAATGAACTAAAAAATCTTATTTATCTTTTTAACAATGACGCTTCTGTACAATAACATTTACTTATTTTGGAGACTCACATGCTTTCATCCCTCGCTATCAGCTTTGCTGAAGCAAATCGCTATTTCAACACTGAACTCTCTTCACATTTTCGTGCCATTGACGATGGTAATGTCGCACCTATGCTGCTTATTTTTCTGCTCTCTTTTGGGTATGGTGTGGTACATGCCATTGGCCCGGGTCACGGTAAAGCACTTGTTGCGGGTTACCTTTTAGCCAACCCAACCAAACGTGCGCATGTTTTTCAGATAGGCTTTTTAATCGCCATCGTTCATGCCCTCTCAGCTCTTGTAGTGACACTGGCGGCAACGTATCTGATTCAAATCAGTGCAATGAAATTTTTCCGTCAAGTCAATCCACCTCTGTTTCAAATTTCAGGCGCACTCATTGTCCTTATGGGATGTTGGTTGCTTTACGATGTTTGGCGTTCACGAAAAATGACCAAAGAGAGTGTTCGTCCACAAAAAAGCCGTTTTGGCGTTGTTGTATTAGCCGGTGTTGTTCCCTGCCCTGGTGTCATTACTCTCTGCTTTTTTGCGATTACTTTAGGGCATATCACCATAGGGATGATCGCTGCGGTATTTATGAGTCTTGGCATGGGCCTTACCATCTCACTTGCAGGTCTTTTGGTGAATGTCATGCAAAAAACAAAACCTGTTATCGCTCAACCACGTTGGTTTTGGGCATTACGACTTGTGGGAGTATTCATTGTAATAGGACTCGGACTTTTCTTTTTGGCAAATCCTGTCTCAACAAGGGCTTTTTAAACAATGCTTCGAAAATTTCTTTTAGCCTTTTTTATGCTTGCCTTTCCTTACAATCTTTTTGCCTGTGCGTTGTGTGCTTTATACACGCCATCGGCTACCGTTGTCATCACCATGAATGGAACGCCTTCAAAAGTTGAAACCATTACCTTTGAATGGACATTTACACAGGATTTTATCAACACCCTCTTGGCGCGTTACGATGAAAACCACAACAATAAACTAGACCCTAAAGAGTTAGAACGCATCAAAATTATTTTGGAAAACTACATAGCCAAGCGTCATTACCTTACTACCATTGAATACCTCAGTGCAGCACGTCCGAACCAAGACGATGTGAAAAAAATACCTTTACATGTAAAAACAAAAAATCTCTTTTTAGAAGGTGACACGCTCATTTTTCATTTCACCACCGAGGTCAATCAAGAAGTGACAACAGGTGATGAACTCTCCTTTGTGACCGAAGACAAGGAAGAGTATTTTAAATTTTTAGTCCACAATGTGACTTATACGATTGAAAAACCTTTTACTATGGAATTCAATCTTTTCAACCATATTGCATTTACCAAAATCACCACGGGCATGCCAGCTGAGGCAAACATCACCGCTCCCATCCTGCCTGCACAAGAAGCGACAACACCTCCTGTAGTAGAGCAACCGCTTCCAACATCTATGTCATGGCTTCAATCACGATTAACTTCTATGCAGCAGAACATTCAAGAAGCCATCACCAACCTCACTGGAAAAGGAACACTCTTAGCGTATGCCCTCTTCTTAGGCACATCTTTTTTATACGGTCTGCTTCATGCCGCGGGTCCAGGACACGGTAAAGCGTTGGTCAGCTCTTATCTTTTTGCCTCAGATCATCGCTATACCAAAGCACTGAGCATGGCTGCGCTCATTGGCATTGTTCATACATTTGCCGCCTTTTTACTCACACTCATCATTTACGGACTCTTTGATCTCTTTTTTAACGCCTTTTTTACCAACGTGACCTACTACGCAACAAAACTCTCGGCACTGATTATTATTGCTATTGCGAGTTATTTAGGGTGGCAAAAAATCAAAGCAATGAGGGCCTTTAAACAGACCCAAAAAATCGTCTCTTTTTCCGAACACCCTTTTACATGTAAATGCTCCGCCTGTTCACCAAAGTCGCAAAGTACCGACTGGGGCGTAGTTTTAAGCGCTGGGGTGATTCCGTGCCCTGGGACGATTACGATCTTTATTTTTGCACTTAATACGGGAGCGTATCTTTTAGGGTTTTTAGCAGCCCTTAGCATGAGTTTAGGAATGAGCAGTGTCATTGCCATAACGGCGATTGCTTCAGTCTTTACCAAAAATCGTTTTCAAACCAAAAGCCCAAAAATCCTCATTTACAGTGAGAGTATCAGTCTTGGTATTATGCTGATTCTTGGTTTTATTTTACTGATCGCCTAAGGAGTGGTTGTGTTTACTCGCTTGATTTTTTTCATCTGTTGTCTTAACACTTTTTTAGTGGCACATCCGCATATCTTTATAGACACTAAAGTGCACGTTTTGCCTGAAAAAATCGTTATTACATGGAGCTTTGATGAGATGACCTCTGCCATGCTCATGGACGATTACGATAAAAATAAAAATAAAAAGCTCGATCCTGACGAAGTTGCTTTTATGGAAAAAGATCATTTTAGAACGCTAGAGCCTTACAGTTATTTTATCCATATGTCCGATGGAAAAGATGAGTTTGACCTTAAACGCATCATCGAATTTACAGCCTCTTTTGAAAACAAAAAACTCATCTATACTTTTGCCATTCCCAAGCCAAAACTGAAAAAATATGAACTCCGTTTTTACGATGCAGAGATGTATGTAGCGCTCATTTTAAAAAATGAATGGCTTACATGTAAAGAACCAATTTCGTGTAAAATAGAGGGGTATGATGCTGATTTTTACTACGCTTATAAGGTAATGGTTCAAGAATAATGACAAAGAGAAGGAGTACCCTTCCCTTTGTCAATTTAGCATGTACATTTGCAAAACAGCAGACGCTCTTTCGCACTTTTTTCATGCTTTTCTTCCGTAGGTTTAACAACTTGAGGCTTTGGATATACGATACTCATGCACTCACCTTATAAAAAGTTTCTAATTGATCGCACCATGTTGCTATGCGCCCATCGGTAAGTTCACTTTGATTTTCTTCATCAAGTGCGAGTCCCACAAATTTTCCATCAATAATAGAAGCTGAACTCTCATATAAATAACCTTCATCTTCCCATGAGCCAATGACGTTAGCGCCTTTTTCAACAACTATATCGTAAATCAGGCGCATACCACTGACATAATCACTACCATAGCTTTCCTGATCACCTAAACCAAAAAGCGCTACGGTTTTACCACGAAGGTCGGCTACTTTTAAATGGCTCATAAAGCTGTCCCAATCATCTTGTAAATCGCCATCATACCATGTTGATGTGCCTAAAATGAGCAGATCATATTTGGCAAGGTCATCTCCATTTTTGAGCTTACCCACATCGTAAATATCTGTATTTAAACGTTTTTGAATTTTCAAAGCAACATCGGCAGTATTACCATTGGTGCTTCCATAAAAAATAGCTATTTTCATAATTTTTTCTCCTTCAGATCGTTTAATAAATGGTATAAGGTACCAATTTTAGAGTGTATTCTATGCCTAAATCATCAAGTTTTTCACTGCGGATAAGTACATGTTTTCTAAAATTTTCACTTCGTGGAAAAAGCAGATAAATGTGCTTACACTCGCATGATGCGAGTAAATCAATCGCATGGTTGATCTCTTCACGTGCTTCAAGGTCTGCGCATTTCTCAATGGTTTTCCATGTCGGATATAAGTGCAATGATTCAGCACTCTCTTCACTTTGAATAACAATGCACTTTTCCTCTTGCTTAATTTCCTTATCAGGATTTTGACGTTTCACGCGATTAAAAACATGGTGCGAAAACAGTTCATAACTATTGATCGTAAAACAAAGATCAGGATGTTTTGCAAGCAACACCAAATCGTCTTTATCAAAACGACGGCTTATTTCATTTAGGGTTGAATACGCTTCAGACATTTTTTACCTTTTTTATTTTAAGTAATGATAACCGTTTTCAAATAATAAGTCAATATCTTTTTATTCTTTTCGATGTAAAATATATTTTTTGAAAGGAACTTGCTATGCCACTCGATCTTTGGACATTTTTAATTGCTATTACCTTGCTTACAATGACACCGGGGGCTGATACGATGATCGTCATTCGTAACACACTTCGTGGCGGTGCCAAAGATGGGCTTGTTTCAAGTTTGGGAATTTGTTCGGGTCTTTTTGTGCATGCAACACTCTCAGCAGTGGGTATTTCAGCGATTTTGCTCTACTCTGCAACGGCTTTTACGGTTTTAAAAAGCGTGGGAGCGCTCTACTTACTCTGGCTAGGATTTAACTCATTCAAATCATTTTGGAACGCTAAAGGAACCCACCAAAAAGTGGTTGCAAAAAAACCATTTAATTTTTGGACATCATTGCAAGAGGGATTCTTATCGAATGTACTTAACCCCAAAGCGGTTATTTTTTATATGGCATTTCTACCACAATTTATTTCTCATGAAGGCTCAGTCCTTGCCCAATCACTCTTTTTAGCATTTCTGCACTTTATCGTAGGAACCATTTGGCAAGCGATTTTAGTCTATACCATTGTCTCAGCTAATGGCTTTATCACGAAAAAAAGCGTACGTCAAAGCTTAGATGCTATCTCAGGAACGGTTATGATAGGGCTTGGCATTACGCTTTTTTTGGAAAAACGCTAAGCCAAAATCTTTCGGAGCGAACATTCTAAATCGGGGTATTGAAACACAAACCCTTTTTCAAGCAATGCTTTAGGGTAAACCTCTTTGCTGTCCAGTAAAACGGTTGAGCCCTCGCCAAAAAGCAGTTTAATCATAAAAACAGGCACGGGTAAAAAGGTGGGGCGATGCAACACTTTGCCCAAAATTTTCGTAAAGTCGTAGTTGCTCAGTGGCTTCGGAGCAGTAGCATTATAGATGCCCTCGTATTTTTGCTCTAATACAAACGCGTAAATAGCGACAAGATCATCAAGATCAATCCAGCTGGTCATCATCCATCCATCACCAATGATACCTCCCAGTCCCAGTTTAAAGGCGGGTAACATTTTTGCAAGGGCACCACCGTCGGGGCCTAGTACGACACCAAAACGTAAAATGGTCGTGCATTTCGTACATTTTAAAGCTTCCGCTTCCCAATCCTGCGCCAATTTTCCTAAAAAATCATCTCCAAGTATGCGTGTACTCTCATCACACGGTACATTGTTCGGATAAATACCCACCGCAGAGGTAGAGATAAAATGCTCCACTTTGCTTTGATTGATTGCCTCGACCAATTTTTTTGTCGTATCAATACGACTTGAGTAAAGCACTTTTTTATACGCCTCATTCCATCTTGCAACAATGGGTGCACCCGAGAGATTAAAAACCGCGTCTACCCCTTCTAGTTTTTGATGAATCGCTTCCACATCATCTTTGCGTTCAATCACCACAAAATTGGGAAATCTTTTTTTGAGTGCATTCGCAACAAAACCGCTCGCTCCGCTGATGGCTACTTTCATTTAGTGTCCTTGTAGATGGTGTTTTATTTTAGGGTCGCTCATATTTTCGCCTCTGAGCATGCGAAGGCGCATTTCATTAAAATCGATCATGGCTTCTTTTGGACTCTCATATGCCCCAAAGCCATAATGCATCGGTGTCTCATCATTGATC